>Garth_p1__coassemble_548_pt1 | contig 63066 bp, 50 predicted proteins | sample Garth_p1__metabat2_low_PE_037 | metagenome-assembled genome bin Garth_p1
GAGACTCATTTCTGAATCCCGTATTTCCATTTACACAAAATATTTTATAGTGCCAAACCGTAAGTAAAAAGAGATACTTATCAAGTAGTTCAACCTTATGACCGTTTTTGTTCTGATACAAATAAGCTTTGAATAGCCTTATTATGCGATAAAAATTGTCACATAGAAATCTATAAACAAAAACAGGAATAGCGAGAAAACTATTGATTTTCAAGCTATTCCTATTTTATTGTTTACTATCGATTGTTATCGATGTTTATCGATACTTACTTGACCTCCTCAAAGTCTGCATCTTGAATATTATCATTAGATGATGAAGAAGAATTTCCTGCATTAGCAGAACCCTGAGCACCGGCACCAGGACCAGCTTGTGCGCCTGCCTGATACATTTCAGCGCTTGCTGTTTGCCATGCATTGTTCAATTCAGCAGTAGCTGCATCGATAGCAGCAATGTCACCTGCTTTATGAGCATCTTTCAATTTCTGAAGAGCACCTTCAATGGCTGGTTTCTTATCTGCTGGAATCTTGTCACCCAACTCCTTCAACTGGTTCTCAGTTTGGAAGATCATTGAGTCAGCGTGATTCATTTTGTCTACGCGTTCACGTTCCTTCTTGTCAGCGTCGGCATTAGCTTCAGCTTCAGCTTTCATCTTTTCAATTTCCTCTTTGCTCAAGCCAGAAGAAGCCTCGATACGGATAGCCTGTTCCTTTCCAGTTGCTTTATCTTTGGCAGAAACTTTCAAGATACCGTTGGCATCAATATCAAACGTAACTTCGATTTGAGGAACACCGCGACGTGCAGGAGCAATACCAGTCAAGTTGAACTGTCCGATAGACTTATTCTGCGATGCCATTGGGCGTTCACCCTGAAGCACATGGATGGTAACTTCTGTCTGGTTGTCAACAGCTGTAGAGAACACCTCGCTCTTATTGCAAGGAATGGTAGTATTAGCTTCAATCAACTTGGTCATTACACCACCCATTGTTTCAATACCCATTGACAATGGAGTTACATCGAGCAATACGATGTCGCCCACACCTTCTTCTTTGTTCAAGATAGCACCTTGGATAGAAGCACCTACAGCAACAACCTCATCAGGATTTACACCTTTTGAAGGAGCTTTGCCGAAGAAGTCCTCAACCAATTTTTGGATTGCAGGGATACGGCTTGAACCACCCACCAGAATAACTTCGTCAATATCGCTGTTGCTCAGGCCAGCATCACGCATAGCGTTTTCGCAAGGAATCTTACAAGCTTGAATCAAGCCATCTGCCAACTGCTCGAATTTAGCACGAGTCAGCGATTTCACCAAGTGTTTAGGTACACCGCCTACTGCTGTGATGTATGGCAAGTTAATCTCAGTAGTGGTTGAAGAAGACAACTCAATCTTAGCTTTTTCAGCGGCCTCTTTCAAACGCTGCAATGCCATAGGATCCTGAGTCAAGTCAACACCTTCTTCGCTCTTGAATTCAGAAGCCAACCAATCTATGATTACCTGGTCGAAATCATCACCACCCAAGTGGGTATCACCGTTAGTTGACAATACTTCGAATACACCGCCACCGAATTCCAAGATAGAGATATCGAATGTACCACCACCCAAGTCGAATACGGCAATCTTCATATCCTTGTTAGCCTTGTCTACACCGTAAGCCAAAGCTGCAGCGGTAGGCTCATTCACGATACGTTTTACTTCCAGGCCGGCAATCTGACCTGCTTCTTTTGTTGCCTGACGCTGTGAATCAGAGAAGTATGCCGGAACGGTAATAACAGCTTCTGTTACTTCCTGACCCAAATAGTCTTCAGCAGTTTTCTTCATTTTCTGCAGAATCATTGCAGACAGTTCCTGTGGTGTGTACAAGCGGCCGTCGATGTCTACACGAGGTGTGTTGTTGTCACCTTTAACTACAGTGTAAGGAACGCGTGAAATTTCTTTCTGAACCTGGTCGAATGTTTCACCCATGAAACGTTTGATAGAGAAGATGGTTTTCTTTGGGTTTGTAATAGCCTGACGTTTTGCAGGGTCACCCACTTTACGTTCGCCACCGTCAACAAATGCCACGATTGATGGAGTGGTACGTTTACCTTCGCTATTAGCGATTACTACAGGTTCATTTCCTTCAAATACAGAAACACAAGAGTTTGTTGTTCCTAAGTCAATTCCAATAATCTTTCCCATAATTATATCTGTTTTAATTTATTTCTGAATCATGTTTATTTATAACTCTTGAGTGTCGCAGTACAAGTATTCATAGCTTGCTTTTTCAGCGGCACTCGCATATAAAAATACAAACCCCGTGCCAAAAACATCTTTCAGAAAAAAAAAGTAGTTTAAGCCAATAATATCATAAATCAATGTTTCTCATATTATATAATAATGTATCTTTGCTCTGAAAAAATCAATTTTGACATATTTACAGGGGTTTTTGAGTTACATAAACTGCCAGTTTGGCACATTATGTCAGATGTCCCTCAATCTTATTGACTGATGAAAAAACTAATTATTATTCTGTTCGTATTGATTTTCCAGATATTTTCTGTAGGAGCGCGACCTAAGGTGGGAGTAGTTCTCAGTGGTGGCGGTGCCAAAGGTACAGCGCATGTTGGCGTTCTCAAGGTAATCGAAAAGGCGGGCATCCCCATTGACTATATTGTCGGAACCAGTATGGGAGCCATTGTGGGAAGTCTGTATTCTATCGGTTACTCTCCCGAAGAACTGGACAGCATCATTATGCGCCAGAACTGGGTGCAGCTTCTCAGCGACCAAGCTAAACGAGAAAGTATGAGTTTGCAAAGCAAGGAACAAAGCGACAAATATGTGCTGTCGTTGCCTTTTAACGAGAAGCCCCAGGATGCCATCACGGGCGGAGTGCTGCGCGGACGCAATATAGGCAATATGCTTTGGGAACTTACTGCCGGCTACCACGACTCCATTGATTTTCAAAAGATGCCCATTCCGTTTGCTTGCGTATCACAGGATGTGGTGACCGGACGTGAAATCGTGCATACGTCGGGGGTATTGCCCATTGCTGTCAGAGCCAGTATGTCTTTGCCCGGAATCTTTGCTCCTGTGGTTTTGGGAAATCACATTTTGATTGACGGCGGGGTAGTCAACAATTATCCGGTTGACGTGGCACGACGATTGGGTGCAGACATCATCATCGGCGCAGATGTTCAGGAAGATTTAAAGAGTGCAGAAGAGCTCGAAAAGGATGTCTTTTCGCAGTTGATGCAGCTTATCGACTTGCAGAGTCAGGACAGATGGAAGAATAATATCAAAAACACGGATGTATATATCAAGATTAATATAAAAGGATATAGCACAGCCAGCTTTAAGACCGAGGCAATAGACACTTTGGTTAATCGTGGTGAACAGGCTGCAATGGCTAAGTTCAACGAATTGCTGGCTGTCAAGAAAAAAGTAGGACCAGCAGTTCCTATGACCAAGAAAGCACATTTACATCAGCCTGTCAGCACTGGAGAAAAGAAACGGCAGCATGAACAGTATAAACACTTGCTTATTGGTGATGCTCCAAAAAACACTCTGAATTTGGGAGCCCGTTATGACAGCGAAGAAATGGCTGCCTTGATTTTAAACACGCAGGTTCAGTTCAAACAATTGCCGCGGCACACGTTTGCTCTGACGGCCCGTTTAGGAAACCAAATATTTGGACGTATTGATTACGCCTATCATTTAGGGAAAGAATGGAATTTAGCTGCTGCCTATAAGATAGAGTTTAATGATTTTAATATATACAATAAGGGGCAGCGTGTTTGTGAAGTCAATTTCAACAAGAACCGCCTTATCTTGCATATAGGACGAAGCTGGCAGAAAATGTTGATTAATTTTGGAAGTGAAATCGTCAGTTTGAATTACGGTGAATTTCTGTTTAAGTCGGAAAACAACCGGGTGGAGGAAAATATCGATCGTGAGACTTATTTTAAGTTGGGTGCTGAGGCTTCTTTCAATAATATGAACCACACTTATTTCCCGACAAAGGGACAAAAGTTCTCGGCACATTATAAATATGTAGTTCCGTTGGATCACGAAAAGCCATTCCATGTGGTCGGTGTGCATTGGGGAAGTGCAGCAACAATGGGAAACCGTTTCACCATTCAGTCTTGGGCGGCAGCACGTTATGTAACGGCTAGTAATTCTGTGTCCGAATCAAATACTTTGGGAGGCCAGGAAAGCGGAAAGTATTTTGAGCAGCAGATTCCTTTTTACGGAATGAACCGTTTTGAAATAGCGCATCGCATATTAGCTGTTGGCGGTATTGAGCTGAGACAGCGCATCGGGAAAGTCCATTATGTCAGTTTGGTTGGCGATTTAGGAATAACCTCCGACCGTTGGGAAGGCTTTTTTAAAGATGGTTTCGGATCGGACGAAAACAAGGGTTATTATATCATTGGCGGCGCTTTGAAGTATGACTGGAAAACATTTATCGGACCGATTGGAGCCACAGTTCATTACAGCAATCGTGGAAAGAACGTCAAGGTGTATATACGTGCCGGTTTTAATTTCTAAAATCAGCATCCTGCAGATGTATAAAAAAATGCAGCAAAGCACTACCCTATACCTTATTATATATAGGGCATTTGCTTTGCTGCAAAGCTATCGTTTCAGTATCACATCCGGAAGCAGCACAGCCGTTTCGGTTTCTTCTTTCGCAGCATCTTTAGGTTTCCATGCTACGATAAAGCGCACAGTTGCCCATGTGACTTGAAAACCTCTCTTTTCCCATTCATTCAGTGAAAGCTGCATACTTGCAGAAACTCTGGCCACTGCACAGTTGTTTCCGTTGTAGAAAATCCCATCTTGATATCTCAGACTATCTCCGCTTCGCATCTTAAGAATCTCTTGTTTATATTTCTTAAAGAATCCCAGATTCACATCCCGGTGTCCCAGTTGCAACATAATTTCCTGTGGAATAGAATAATGGCAAGCATCAACCTGGTATACATCCGTTTTCTCATGACTAAACAAATCTGTGTTTGTGTGGATAAACAGACGCATTTTAGCACGTGTTACACCTACATACAACCGTCGCAGGAGTTCATCATCGGCATGACAGACGCCGTTTATGAGCAAGTATACATCGTCAAACTCTCTGCCTTTAGCTTTATGGATAGTCGATACGACAACCTCTGCGCCTTCCACTTCACAAAAGTCTTCTACAGACGATTCGAATGCATATTCTTTAAAGTCCGTAAAATATTTCGTTCGATTGGTTTCTTCAAACAGAGTGATACAACGTTGCAGATAGGAAAGACTGGAACTGTTGCTATAAATGCTGTATGTAGCCTTTTTGGCTTCTTGCCATACCTCGTCTGTTATGATGGGAGAGACAATGCGTTTGCTTAAAAATTTCGTAAAGAATCTGACTTCAGCCAGGTTACAAAAACGGAACCCGTCCATTCCCTGAATCAATTTGCTCTGTATGCCCCGTTTTTTCAGCAGTGCAGTCAGCATTACAGCCTCTTCGTTTGTTTGTGTCAGCACACCGATGGTACTTGTTGTTCTTTGTCCGGCAATCTGATTCACCAAGGGTTCATACATATATTTTGTTGTATGATATACAGTTTCCACCCAACCTTCATGCTGATTCATAGCCAGGATAGGTGTTGTTTTCATACGTTGTCTGATACGACTAACAAAGTCATTGGCAAATGTCACAATGTGTTGGGTACTTCGATAATTTTCCGTCATTTCCATAAACCGGCTGTCTGCACTTTGCGTTAGCTGATACATATACCTCGAATCCGATCCTCGGAAGGCATAGATATTCTGGTCATCATCCCCCACTGCGATGATCCGCATCTCTTCATTGTGCTTCATCAAGGCACAAATCAAATCATATTCATTGCAGCTCATATCCTGTGCTTCGTCAATCACCAACACCGATTTACTGATTTTGTTTGGTTCCACTTCGCCTTTGTCAATCAATTCTGCAGCTTGCGCCACCACATTTGCCGAAGAATCCAGATTTCCGATACGCCCCAGCAAATCGAAACAATATGAATGAAAGGTTTTTATTTCCACAAAATGTGCCGCATTACCAATCAGTTCTATAAGCCGTTGTTTGAATTCCGTTGCAGCTGTTCTCGAGAAGGTGAGCATCAGCAACTGTTCGTGTTTTACATCCTCCAACAGAAGCAGCGAAGCCAGTTTATGTACCAATACGCGCGTCTTTCCGCTACCAGGACCTGCAGCTACAACAATACAGCGGGAGTCCTTGTCTGAAATTATTTCCATTTGACGTGCAGAGAGTTGCCCAAAAATCTGCTGATACTTCTGCGGTGTAATATTTCTTTCTATTTCTCTAACTCTTTCGCCTTTAAAATATTTGTTTACAAATCTTTTATAATCCATTTGGAAATAATCCTGAACATATTGCAAGGCAGCCTGATAATTGCGCACCATCAGATTGGCATATTCACCCACAATATGTACCTGTTGAATCTTTTGTTTGTAAAATTCATTCAGCATGCGATAATCTTCCAATTTATATCGCGACTTATTGTCCTTGATGCGTTTAATATCCATGGCATTATATAACACCAAAAAACCACCTTCCAGCTGAATGGCATCAATTTTCGAAAGATAGAGCAGCGCTTCTTCCACTTCTTCCAGCGAACAGTCATTCAAGTTACCCCATAACGAAGTCCCCTTGCTTCTAATCTCATTCAGAAGTTCCACCACCGAAAACCGGATACTTCTCCCCTGTTCTTTCTGAATAGTATTTGCATCTTCAGCGAGTTGTTTATGCAGCCATTCCACAGTAAAACGACAGATACCGATACGTTTGTCGAAGCGCTGTGTCATGGTGTTTTGATCCATCAGCGTTCTAATGCACATATTATGTTCCGTATCCTCTTCTTTTTTCATATACCCTTTTACGGTCAGGAAATAGATCAAGGTTCGAATATCCTTCTCTTTTGAGAACTCCATACCTTGGTTCACGGCATCACTATTCAGTTTTTTGTATGAAGAGTGCAAGGTTCCGTCAGGAATTTGGTTTAAGATATGCTGTTCTAGTTTACAGAAACGCTCCAGCATCATTTTCGATCTTCTTTCTGTTCCTCCTGTTTCCGGGAGATACGCCGCAATGTCTTTGCTGTCAGCCAGGATACCTTCCTGTCGCATTCGTTCCACCACCGAAATCACCTCACTTTTTGTCAGTCCCAGCACGTCAGCCAGGTAATCAATTCTCGATTCAGCTTCGGCATCCATGGACTGAGCACTATATTTTTGTGAGATGAGCGATTTGATGATGCGTATCGCCTTTTCTGTATCATTATTGTCAAAGAGAGCCGATGCCGTGATACGTTTTCGTGCTTCCTCCATATTTTTCACTGTGATACCTGTGGCATAGACATGCGGCACGTTATTTCCACGTATCAGATAGCCGCTTTGTTCCAAGGCCGCCAAAGCCGTGCGTACTCGTGTTTCGATGTCATTCACCGAATCATCCCATCCTGCTTGCCGTGCAATTTCCAAGGCCGAGCAACTAGTGCGCATCCGTTGTTTTGTAAGTTTCTTCACGGCACTCCACACTTGTTGAATTTCGCTGATACTCAGTTTTGTTTGGTTCAGCAAAACAAAATGCTTATCCAAGTCGCTGTCGCAATATAAAACAAAGCATCGTGCATTCATATTTGGGTCACGCCCTGCCCTTCCTGCCTCTTGGATATAATTTTCCAGCGAGTCTGATATGTCAAAATGAATCACAAGTCCCACATCTTTCTTGTCTACTCCCATGCCAAATGCCGAAGTTGCAACGATGATTCGTGTCTGATCGTTCATGAACGAGTCCTGGTTGGCAATTTTCTTATCAGCATCCATCTTTCCATTGTAGGGCAAGGCATGAAAGCCATCACGCGAAAGTTTTTCGGCCAATTCGCGTGTTCGTTTCGTGCGCGACACATACACAATAGTTGGGCAGTCTGCACTGCTTATCAACTCCCGAAGTTTCAGATACTTGTCTTCGTCTGTTTCGCTGTGAATCACTGAATAGTGCAGATTAGTTCTCGAAGCCGATGAAGCCAACAGTTTTAGGTCAGTTCCTATGGTTTGCTTGAAATAGTCGCATATATCTTGTACCACTTTCTGTTTGGCTGTTGCCGTGAAACACGAAACCGGAATGGGACTCTTGCTTTTCTTGGATTCTTGCAGTTTTTTTATGAATTGTCCGATGTAAAGATAATCCACTCTAAAATCCTGTCCCCATGCAGAAAAGCAATGGGCTTCGTCAATAACGAAGCGCACTACATGCCGACTCATCAAGATTCTCTCAATAGTTTTGGAGCGGAGCATTTCGGGCGATATATATAAGAGAGAAGCCTCTCCATCCTGCACTCGTTGTATGGACAAGGCTCTTGAAATAGGATCCAACAGACCATTGATGGTTACGGCATCCGTAATGCCACGTTCGGCCAGATTGTCCACTTGGTCTTTCATGAGCGACTGCAAGGGAGAAATTACAACCGTAAGCCCGTGCAAAGCATGTCCAGCCATAAGAGCCGGCAATTGAAAGGTTAAAGATTTCCCTCCTCCTGTAGGAAATATGGCCAACAGCGACTCCCCGTCTACGGCTGTCTTTACGGCTTGTTCCTGAAGCGGTTCACCTCCATAGGTACGGAAGTTATCGTAGCCAAAAAAAGTTTTGAGGTTTTGATGTACATCCAGTGTTTTGTTGCAGTAGGGACATCCTTCTTGGCATCTTTTTTCGCGTAGAAGCACCATTACATATTCCACCTTTGGAAAATTCCGCAGAACCCATCCCGGAGTCACCGAACGGTGGTCTGTTGTGTCAATCAGAGCCAAAGCATAGGCCAGTTCACATGAATATTCTCCTATGAGGTATTCCAATGGAGCATTGCTGCAAATCTTTTCGGCATAATGCTCTCGGATTAGCTTGGGAACATCTTGCAGCCCTGCTCCTTTTGCCCCTACAAAATGCAGAAAGCCGGCAAATTCTTTTCGGTTTGCCAGCAGTGTGGCAAAAACAAGCTGTTTGTTTTGTGGAAGAGCATGCCACCGGTCGGTTTCATCCAAAAACAGATGCTTGGTCTTTTCGCAGTCGTTCACCGGATTATTAATTTGCTCGCTAATCAGTTTATCATCCTTTAAGAGCTTGTGGTATGGACGGTCGGGAAACAACAAGGGCGACAGATACAAGGTATCTATCAGCCTCCATTTGCAAGTTTCGTCAGTAAATAAAAAAGAAGCATCATGATGTACGATGTTATGACCGCACAGGTAATCCACAGGTTTGAGAAACTCAAAAAGTTTCTTCTTTGAGTTCTCATGAAATACGTCGCCGTTATGCAACAAGGCTCCTATGTCATGAATTTTGCGGTCCTGCAATCCGGTTTCAACATCTACGAAAGCATATTTTTTGTGTGTATTACCTAAAAAGCGGTTCCAAAAAGACGGCATAGATACTGTTGTTTAAATGTATATATAGTGATTGGCTGTTTATATTTCCTGCAAGGCTTCGATTACCAGGATGTCTGCCGGCAACCAATTTACTGTGTTCAGTTTCTCTTTTGCAAGCCACGCAGCTTGGTCATGTTCCATCAGTGTGAGTTGTTCTGATGCAAGCGAACACAAATAGCAATGCATAGTGAGATGAAAATTCGGATAATCATAATTTACGGTTGTCAGGAACGAATCAATCACGATTTCTGTATTCAGTTCCTCTCGGATTTCTCGTTTCAGAGCTTCTTCTTGTGTTTCACCTGTTTCCATTTTCCCACCAGGAAACTCCCACCATCCCTTAAAATCTCCATATCCTCTTTGAGTGGCCAGAAAGTGTCCGTTACGGCAGATTACGGCAGCCACTACTTCTATATTTTTGTTTGTCATCATGATTGTTTGTGTGTTGGGCAGCAACCCCTTTCTTGTTTATTCTCCAAAAGTACTAATTTTGTTTCTTAAATCCCAAAAAAGGCTTCAGAAAGAGAGGTGAACTGACGAAGGAACAATGAACCAGGTGTAGGTTCAAGCAAAAATAGCTTACATGTTTGCTACCTTGTTTTTGATACTAAAAAATGGAACATCAAACGGGACACTCTATATAATAAATATAGAACATCCCGCTCAACATTTTCAAACTGGCTCACCTATTTAAACTGTTCGGTGCGCACTTAAAACCGGTTTACATACATAACGAATTTATTTGTTCTTCGGTCACAAACTGTTTTAGGTTTCCTCCTTATACCGCTTTTATAAATTGCGGCAAGACAGGTTGATGCAACCGCCAGTCAATGCTCATCGGTTTATCATCACACGATGATATGTAATCCACCAGACCGAAACAATAGAATGGGCATGTATTGCCAAATCCATCACGTTTATCTTCTCTTACGAAGAGCAGAAACTTTTTCTTGTTGATTGCTTGCTCTACAAAACGTTTACCTCTGCCTTTATGGGTATCTGTATTCTGAGATTTCCAATGAAACTGACGCTCACTCACTACATAATCGTCATACATGGTTGAGGCAGAAAAATCCTTGTCGGATTTGTTAAGCGTCACAAAAAACAACTCGGTATTTAATTCATCTATACGAAAAACGCCGGAAACACTTCCCTGCATTCTCTTTTCTGCTGTCTGACGACCGAAGATAGTAAATATTTCCTCTCGGGTATAGACACCATACTGCTCTAAGGCAAGCGGCATCCCCTCGCCCACTGAGAATGTTTTCGTTTCTAATGTAGCAAGCAAATAACTGGTCAGTTCTTGTATTTCTGCAATAAATGCCGGATAGTCCTTCAAGCGGGCAATCGCCTCTTCCATACAAGAACAACCCACCTTACTGATCTTATCGCCGTAAAGAGTATAGTAAAACATTATGCCGTAAGTCTTTTCACGGTCGTCAGCAAATGTTATTGCATCTAGATTAAGTATCAGTTTCTGAACAAAATGAAGATAAGACACACTATTTGCATGCACCAAGTTTGATATATTTTTCTCATAGCGGCGTGTATTCTCATCATCTGTATAAGTACTGAGTCCCGCTTCACGTTTTAACTTAGACCAGCAAAGTCCACCTTTATAGATAATCCGCACATCCTGTCCATTATTCTCAACAAACTCTTTCAATGTCGGAACGTAATCATACGAGCGCAATTCTTGTACGAGGCGAGTTTTATTATAGATGGCAGCCTTGATATTTTCGAGTACATACTGCTGCGCTTTTTCTTCCATGTGAATGGAACAGCCATGAGGAAGAAGTGTAAAACCGTTTTTAACCTGATCCACCACACTGCGGTCTTTGCGAACCAACAAACTGCGGAATCGGCTCGTAAAGTCATACTTTTTGTTTAGTTGGGCAACGAAGTCAAACACTGTGAGCAGTTGTTTGCCGGGAGCCAAACGAAGACCGCGACCCAACTGCTGCAAAAAGACGGTCAACGATTCCGTAGGACGAAGGAACAGAACTGTATCCACTTCGGGAATATCCACACCTTCGTTGAATATGTCGACCACAAACAGATAGTTAATTTTGCCCGATGCCAGTTTTTTGTTCAACGCATCACGCGCCTCATTATTATCCGATGTCAGATAATCAGCCTTGAATCCGCATTCTGTGAAACACTCTGCCATAAAACGGGCATGTTCCTTGGTTGCACAGAATCCCAAAGCCTTGCATTTATGTTCATCGGGCAGATAATATTTCAGCTTATCTACAATCAATCCGACACGTTCTTTGTTGCACAATTTGGCTGTCAGCTTGGTAGCCACATACTTCGAACCCTGCATCAAATCATCATCTGTAAGGTCTGTATTATCGCTGATGCAAAGATATTGGAAAGGAGTCAGCAGGCCTTCTTCAAGTGCTATCGGCAAACGAATCTCGGCACTGATTTGATTATCAAAATCAGGCAACAAACTGATGCCGTCCATACGTTCCGGTGTAGCTGTCAATCCGATAAGCAAACGGGGCGAGAAATGCTCCAGAATCTGACGATAACTGTTTGCCACCAGGTGATGCGCCTCATCAATCACAATGTAGTCATAATAATCTGCGGGCAACTGACTGAATACTTCATCAAACTTTGAATTAAAGGTCTGCACGGAAATAAACAGATGATCGATTCCTGTTGCCGGACGATACGGACCGACCCATACATCTCCGAAATTGGCATCGCAAAGAACACTTCTGTATGTATTACGCGCCTGGACAAGAATCTCCTGTCGATGTGCAACAAACAAGATTCTGCTTTGATGTGGATTTGCCTCGGCAAACATTTTGTAATCAAATGCAGAAATCACAGTTTTACCGGTACCTGTTGCAGCTACAATGAGATTCCGCTTGACACCTCCTTCACGAATAGCAATCAAACGGTCCAGAACTTGTTTCTGATGAGGCAAAACAGAGTATTTCACCAACGAAGCTGTATGCAAATGCTGTGGATTTCTCTGTTTATCCAATTCTTGATAAAGCTTCTCCACGCCTCCCAGATTAAAATCTTCAAAATTTGGACTGTTCCAATAAAGGTTAAAGGTAGCGAGAGCCGTTTTAATGATATGCGGATTCTCTACATTCGTCATGCGGATATTCCACTCCAAGCCATCGGTCTGTGCTGATTTAGAAAGATTAGACGAACCAATATAAACGGTATTAAATCCAGAATTACGTTCAAAGATATAAGATTTTGCATGCAAGCGTTCTATCTTTGTATTATAAGAGATTCGGATTTCTGTATTCGGAAGCGAAGCCAATCGCTCTACGGCTTTTGCTTCCGTAACCCCGCAATAAGTTGTGGTAATGATGCGCAATCTGTGATTGGGATGATTACAGAAATTCTTCAAACGGTCATACAGCAGATTAATGCCCGATAATTTTAGGAACGACACAATCAGGCTGATTCTGTCTGCACTTTCTATATCTCGCTCTATCTCTGCACTCAAAGGCACCTTGCTCTGTCCGCCCGTAAACAAGCTGCTCGTTCTAAATCCGGTCAAAGGTCGGGTCAGCGTTTGCATGGTGGCCTTCAATCGTGCTTCTTCTTGTTTTGAAATTACTGCAGAAAGCATCTCTTTGTCATTCACCACTTTCTCTCCGTCATTCTCTCCCAGGAATTCTATCAAGCGGTTGACAAATTGTGCTCTTTCCTCTGCCGTGAGATTTTCGTCTGACAATCGGTTCAGCACCAATTTGTTTATGTGCTCGGCAAACATAGAGGGCGATTCGGCACCATCTATTTCTTCTTGTTTACATACAAAACCCTCGTCCGCCACCTGCAACATATCCTGTTGCAAATCCTCTGTAATCAGATTCTCATAAACACCTTCTTGTAATAGCATAAACAGTTCTGTTGTTAAAATATTGTTTCACGTAAATCTATCTGTCACAACAACTGACAGTCTTTCTGTTTACAATAATAAGATCATACCTTAAAATATGTTACTAAGATAAACACTTAAACCAGAACGGCCAAATATTCTTTTGAAAACTTTGTATTCTGTATTTCATTTGCTCTCAGCTTTCACTATCTTTGAATAAGATAGGAGGCGCATCGGCAAAGAAACACTCCGAAAACTTTGTTTTCTGTGTTTCATTTGCTCTCAGCTTTCACTATCTTTGTTGCAGTGAAGAAGTCTTTCTTCTATTACAAATAGAATCATATCGTATCACATACTAAATTAAGATTTTTATGATGAATAATTTTACGTTTCAAAATCCAGTAAAGCTCATCTTGGGCAAAGGAATGATAGCCCAGCTGGCTAATGAGATTCCGGCAGACAAACGCATCATGATTACCTTTGGTGGCGGCAGCGTCAAAAATAATGGTGTTTACCAACAGGTGAAAGATGCCCTGAAGAATCATTATACCGTAGAGTTTTGGGGCATTGAACCAAATCCTGCTATAGAAACATTGCGAAAGGCCATTGACTTGGGCAAGGAAGAAAAGATAGATTTTCTGTTGGCAGTAGGTGGAGGATCGGTTATTGACGGAACCAAACTGATTTCTGCCGGTCTGCTTTATGACGGTGATGCCTGGGACTTGGTAAAAAACGGCAGTCCCGTACAGAATACAGTGCCATTGGCTACCGTACTGACATTGCCTGCCACGGGTTCAGAAATGAATAATGGAGCCGTCATTTCTTGTAGGGAAACCAAGGAGAAATATCCGTTTTATGCCAACTTCCCAATATTCTCCATACTCGATCCTGAGGTAACCTTTACCTTACCTGCCTATCAAGTTGCTTGCGGTCTTGCCGATACCTTTGTACATGTCATGGAACAATACATGACCGTAACGGGACAAAGCCGAATCATGGACCGTTGGGCAGAAGGTATTCTGCATACTTTGATAGAAATTGCTCCAAAAATCAAAGAGAATCAACACGATTACCAATTAATGGCAGACTTTATGCTTTCTGCTACTATGGGACTGAACGGATTCATTGCCATGGGAGTATCCGAAGACTGGTCTACTCATATGATTGGTCATGAACTGACAGCTCTGCACGGACTGACACACGGCAATACTTTGGCCATCGTTTTGCCTGGCACGCTCCACGTGCTTCGCCTTTCAAAAGAAAGCAAGCTGCTGCAGTATGCTGAGCGCATTTGGGATATCCACACAGGAACAACAGAGGAACGTATCGACCAAGCCATCGATAAAACCGAATCCTTCTTCCGTTCACTGGGCCTGACAACCCGTCTGCACGAAGAGAATATCGGAATGGATACAATCGATGAAATCGAACGTCGTTTCAATGAACGCAATGCGCACTATGGTGAAAACGGAGAAGTAACCGGAGGTGTGGCACGTGCCATCCTGGAGAAAGTATTATAAAGAAGCTGTCAAGTAAGTATAAGCTACTCCTACCTACAAAAACAGGGGGTAGCTTATACTGATTTAAGCAAATATAATTTTAGCTTCGCTTAATTCGTACAATCTGAAGCAGAAGATAGAATTGCTTTTTTGGCAACTGCATACAAAAACCTTAAACTCAAGCAATCATGGAATTACAACGTATTATCAATTTGGTTAAAGAAACCAAAGGCATCATCACAAACAGAGAAATGGCAACCCATGTGAAAGAAAAAGCTGTGGCTGATTATGTTACACAAGTGGATGTAGCCGTACAGAACTTCCTTAAAGAAGAACTACATAAGATACACCCAGAAATCCAATTTCTCGGAGAAGAAACCGGTCTACAGAAAATGAACACGGATAACTACTGGATTCTAGACCCCGTGGATGGAACAACCAACCTCATACATGACTATCACCACAGTGTAGTATCATTGGCTCTTTGCCAACAAAATGAAATAGTTCTGGGCATTGTCTATGACCCTTACCATGATGAACTATTCTCTGCTGTCAAAGGAGAAGGCAGTTTTCTGAATGGCAAACCTATTCATGTATCCTCTGCAAACTTCCTATCGGAAACCATTATCGGTATCGGAACTGCCAAAAGAGAACTTGCCAAAGAAAACTTTTCCAGGTTTCTCAAGGTTTACGAACGTTCGCAAGACATCCGAAGATTGGGTTCTGCAGCATTGGAACTGGCATATACGGCATGTGGTCGCCAAGGTGGATATTTTGAATTCTATCTGAATCCATGGGACTATGCGGCAGGAATGCTTCTGGTGAAAGAGGCTGGAGGAACCGTAACTGACTGGAGTGGAAATGCACTTAACCCTGCTCAGGGAAGCCAGGTAATCGGGACAAACGGGAAAGTACATGAAGAATTACTCAAACAACTATTATAAATCTGAAACAGGATATTTGGACAGGCTCTCTGTTCATAAAGACTTTTAAAGCAGAGAAATCACAACTTATATTTACAGGTAAATGGAAATCAATAATTTACTGGAAGCTAAGTCAAGAGTTGAGTTACGCGAATGGCTAATGCAAAATCACGACAAAGCAACAGAATGTTGGGTCGTTGTCAAGCGAGGAAGACCAAAGGAAGATGGAACCTTTTGGTATATAGATGCCGTAGAAGAAGCACTCTGTTTCGGCTGGATAGACAGTACTACAAAAAAAATAGCAGATGATGTCACAGCCCAGAAACTTTGTCCCAGAAAGCCTAGGAGCAATTGGTCCGAGCTCAATAAAGAACGATGCCGCAGAATGGAACGATTAGGTATGATGACGGATGCTGGAAGGGCCGTCCTTCCTGATATGTCTGACAGTGGCTTCAAAATAGACAAGGACATTCTTCTTGAATTGCAATCTGACCCTGTTACTTGGGAGCACTTCTGTCAATTACCGGAACTCTATAAGCGTGTAAGAATTGATACCATTCAGATAAAGAAACACCAGCCGGAACTTTTCAAAAGCCGCCTTGGTAAATTTATAGAAAATACCCGGAATGGTATCATTTACGGAGAATGGAACGATAACGGAAGACTGTTGGAATGAAAGTTCCAGAACCAATTCCATAATTCTATTTATATAATGAAAAATTAAATTAGTAACTGATAAGTATAAGCTATGGCCAGCAACATTGAATTTGTAGAGTTCGTCTGCTCCCAATTGCAGGAATTGGGACATATCCGCTACCGGAAAATGTTTGGAGACTACATGGTATATGTGAATGAAAAACCGGTAATCCTTCTTTGTGACAATATAGCCTACGTCAAAATACTTCCAGAAATCGAAGTTCTGATGTCCGAGGCAGAAACAGGCATACCCTATGAAGGGGCAAAGCCGCATTACATTTTAGATGTAGAACATAAGGACATCCTGATGAAGATAGTCAAGCAAATGGAAGAGCTTTTACCTTATCCAAAGAAAAAGGCTCCAAAGAAGAAAGCCGTAAATAATGATGTGCATCCTTTTCTTCACCTTCCCAATATCGGACAGCAGACAGAACAGGACCTGTTGCAGATGGGCTACACCTCACTTGATTCGCTCAAAGGAAAAAGTCCAGAAGAGTTATACCAACAGGAATGTGAAATGAAAGGTTGTATGGTTGACCGATGCCAGCTCTATGTCTATCGGGCTTTGATATATTACATAGAATCCGATAAACCGGATAAGGAAAAAAGCAAATGGTGGTATTGGAAAGATGATTATTGCGACCCTTCACCATGCGGTGCAAAATGTATTGATTGTCCATCCTTTCCCAATGAATGTAAAGGATGTAAGAAGATAAAAGGAAAAGTGTTCTGGCTACAATATACGGGCGATGACATCTGTCCTATCTGGAAATGCTGCAAAGAGGAAAAGAGAAAAAATTGTGGAGGTTGTCCTCATTTGCCTTGTTCGCGTTTCATGAAAGATCCGTCCATATCTGATGAAGAAAATGACAGGAATCTAAGAAAGATGATGGATAACCTTTCTAAAACCAAGCTATAAAATGCTCTTGTGTACCAAAGTGATGCAGAAAAACGAATCAAAAATGGGAGTACGCAGCAAAAGCATCTCTGGTGTTGAACATCCTGTCTCAATGAACAATTTGCTTGAAAAATAAGCAATATAATGTCGTTATGCTTTCGTTACAGCCGATTTTACCAACCTCTAATTGTTTCAAATGGGATAGAATAGACAAATACCGATGCATATTTATACACAACAAAGCCGCATTCGGTAAAAATATGCGGATATTTTTAAGAAAAATCCCTTGTTTATTTCCAAATTATCTCTTGAGATAATTTAAAACATCTCAAGAGATAATTTGAAACAAAACTTGTTTTCTTCTGAACAGCCTGGATTTTTCAGTTTTTTTCCTGCAAAATATAGTTTCTAAGGTATCTTTTGTTTCTATTCTGATATAGATACCGAACAAGAAAACCAAACCCAACCAATTTAAAATCATAACAATAACTCGAAAAACACCTTCTGAGATTTTCGCATTTACAAACCAGAGCGTCCTCCAGTCCAAATACACAATTGTCGAAGCGCATAAAATTACAAAATGTCAAAAGGATAAAACAAACCACGAATGCAGCAATAACAAATCTGTTTACTTACTGTTTGCTACAGTCGCTTATACAACCACCAGGGCATGTGCTTGAAAAGAAAAGCAGCAAGTTTCCATCGCTTGGTCACGATTGCAATTCGCGACTTACGCGCAATGGCAACCATTATCTGCCGTGCAACCTTGTCTACCGGCATTACCCAAAACAAGCCTTCACCTTTAGCCATGGCGGTTTGAACCAATCCGGGACGAATGTCCGTTACATGGATTGGGACTTTCATCTTTGCAGACTTTTTGCATAATGCCTCTGTATAATTACACTGAAATGCCTTTGAAGCACTGTAGGCAGGTGCCACAGGTTCTCCTCTTAAAGCATTAAGAGATGTGACAGTTACCAAGTGACCAAATCCTTGTTTCTGAAATTCCAAATAAATATGGTCTACAAGACTGGTCCATCCCACCACATTTGTTTGGATGGTTTGTGCATTAACGGGATGATATAAATCCGGGTTCAATTCGCCAACTCCGGCACAAACTACAGCAACGTCTATTTGTTGCATTGACTCCCATAATTGCCGAAGTTTTTTGGTCGTTTCCGCTTCATGGGTGATGTCCATGGTAACCGTTGTAATATTCCTGTGACAAGACGCAAGTTCGCCGAGCAGATCTGCTCTTCGTCCGGTTGCAATCACTTGGTTCTTTTCTGCATAAAATTCGGCCAAAGCACGCCCCATGCCGGATGTAGCTCCAATTATAAGTATCTTCATAAACAAAATCCTTAAAAATAAATACAGACACAAAGATACCGACTGCAAATGAAAATACCGATAACAACATACTATCAAAAAACGCCGGCATGCAATCTATCAAAACAGTTTGAGAATTTATTATTCGTCAAAGGTAATCTTACGCCTGATAGCACTGACCGTTGTCGGTGTTACCCGCAAAAAAGAGGCCATTTCTTTCAATGAAATCTGTTGGACTATTTGCGGACAACGCAACAAAAGACTACGATAGCGCTCGGCAGGAGTCTGAACATACAAACTACAAAGCTGTGCATAAGTCTGCAAAAAAATTTGTTCTGCAATCATACGTCCCAAATGCGCATTTTCCATACTCTGCAAATAAAAGTCAAGCAACAAACTGGCTTTTAAAAGATAAACCTTGGCAGATGCAGCACATTGAATAGAAACGTCAGAAACTTGTCCGTACAAACATCGCGGATAATCAGCCACAAACTCTTGCTGAAAAGCAAAACCCGTAATGTAGCTGTTTTGCTGCGCGCCATTTACTACATATTGAAAATAACCATACTCCACAAAAGCTATCTCACTGCTCACGGCTCCTTGCTGTACAAAGAACTCACCTTTTTGATAAGTTCTGACTACTCCTCGCTCCTGGCACAACCTCCGCACCGCATCCAGACAAAGACTGTTTTTATAAGAATTCATAAGTAAAATTATTTATGCCAAATGATTCTGTTTGCATGAAACGTACCTTGCAAACAATAAAGGGAAACATGCAAAAAGACATGTTTCCCCCATAAAACAGATGTAACTTCGGAAAATATTTCCTAAGATCTTTGTTTAGTTATTTTCCGGACGCAACTGACGTACAGTTTCTGCTGTGCGCCACATTTCGCTGTCATGCAGTGCCTGAAGCTCTTTCTCTAACTTCACGCGATAATCTGGCTGTGAGTTAGAATCAATAGAAATCTGAGCTTCGTTTCCGGTCTTCACAGACTCATAAAGCTGCTGCATTACCGGTTTGATTGCATCGTGGAAAGGACCCATCCAGTCCAAAGCACCACGCTGGGCAGTAGTTGAACAGTTTGCATACATCCAATCCATACCTTTCTGGGCAAACAAAGGCATCAATGACTGAGTCAACTCTTCTACAGTTTCATTGAAAGCCTCTGATGGTGTATGACCATTTTCGCGAAGCACTTCATACTGAGCCAACAGCAAACCTTGAATAGCACCCATCAAAGAACCGCGCTCACCGGTCAAGTCAGAATAAACTTCACGCTTGAATGTTGTTTCGAACATATAGCCCGAACCGATACCGATACCAAATGCCAAAGTACGATTCAGCGCCTTGCCGGTAGCATCTTGATAAACAGCATATGAACTGTTCAAACCACGGCCTTCCAAGAACATGGTACGCAAAGATGTACCAGAACCTTTAGGAGCAACCATGATTACGTCGATGTCTGCAGGAGGAATAATATTGGTTCTTTCTTTATAAGTAATTCCAAAACCATGTGAGAAATACAATGCCTTGCCCGGAGTAAGATACTCTTTTACCTGTGGCCATACGGCAATCTGTGCAGCATCAGACAAAAGCATACAAACGATAGTACCTTTCTGAGCAGCCTCCTCTAAAGAGAACAAAGTTTCTCCAGGAACCCATCCGTCTGCAACTGCCTTGTCGTAAGTCTTGCCCGGACGCTGGCCCACAATGACATTAAAGCCATTGTCACGCAAGTTGCATGCCTGACCAGGACCTTGTACACCATAACCCAAGACAGCAATTGTCTCGTCTTTTAAAATCTCACGTGCTTTCTCTAATGGAAATTCTTCGCGGGTCATAACGGTTTCTATAACACCGCCAAAATTCAATTCTGCCATTTTTAATTCTTCGTTATATTGTTATTAGTTATGTTTCTTTTGTTTTAAAAATCAATCTGCAGCAAATATACAAATTATTTTATCATTCCAATAAAAAAACTACAATTTATTACGGAAATAAAGTCTCAGGCGACATAATGTTTCCTCATTGCCGGTTTCGGACAACAATCTTCGGATTTCAACATCATAAACGTCATCTCCCACTTTTTCCTTGTAGAACAACAAAGTGTCAGTGGGATGCCCTTCTGAAATATATGCTACTTCAAATCGGTGTATATACTGAGTTTGGTAGACTTCTGCAGGAAACAAGTCCAATACATGTTCTACATACTTCACACTGTTTACATGACCGTTCACGTCTATATCGCTGTAAACCACCTTATGCTTCATGACACACTCAGGCTGTTTTAGCTTGATACGCGAAAACTTTTCGATTGGGCAAGGTTTTTCCCGCTCGATATAGTCCATAATATGACCGTCATGAATCATGGTCAAGTCTACAGGCTTGCGAGTATCCATATCTATCATAGCCCATATAGAACGGGCATATCCGATGGGCATGCCAGACGAATCGCATACAGCAAAATTTCTGTCGGTAAACAGACGGTACACGTTCTCCACCCATGTGTCTACCGTAAACTCTTCGAACTGTTGCGGCATCCGATTCATTTCCACAACCAAACGAGACAATACCCATGTATAATTGCTTTCGTTCAACGAAGCCATTCCAAAGCCACGTTCTTTTGCGTGAAAACCTGCACAATTCAACAAATGATTGCCCAATACTCCCAAAAAAAGAGAGCCGCTGAAATCAACATGAAAAGGCTCGGCTACAAAACGATAGGTTCCGATTTTACTCTGATTCATTCTTAATTCTATTTATTCTCTTTGCTTTTTTTCTGTGCTTCGTATGCCTCACGACGCTCTGCCAAGAATTGATCCAGATACTCAATACAACTCTTGGTTATCGCAATGCGACCTGACCGTACATATTGCAGGACACAGTTCCATTGATTTAACGCATGGTATAGCGACATAACCTCTTCGGTAGACCCTTTCTTGGAAACGACTGTATAAGTAGGATTGACTTCTACAATCTGAGCTCCATGACGGCGTACTTCTTCAGACACCTGAGATGTTTCAAGCACAATGGGGGTGGCTAATTTGTATAAAGCCACTTCTTGGATGAAAATCTCGTCGTCAGTAAAGTAGTTTGCTTGCAGAACATCAATTTTCTTTTCTATCTGCTTGGTGATAATCACAATCTGCTCCTCAGTAGTCCAACAGGTAATGGTATATTTATGTACCCCTTTGATGCTGGAAGCCGATACATTCAAGCTCTCAATATTCACTTGTCTGCGGGTAAACACAGCGGTCACTTGATTCAAGACACCGGCAAAGTTCTCCGAAAATACAAGGAGGGTATAAAATTTTTTATCTTGTTCCATTTTTATGTCCTTATTTAATCTCTAACAACATATCATCCACATCGTTTCCGGGACAGCACATGGGCAGCACTTCGCCCTCTTCAATCACTGCCACTTGCAACAGATAAGGCCCATCGGTGTGAATCATCTTGTCTATAGCCTTTTCAAGATGGGCACGATCTACAACCGTTTCGCAAGGTATGTCATAAGCCGATGCTATCTTTTCATAATCGGGATTTAACATTGGAGTGAACGAATAGCGGTGATTGAAGAACATTTCCTGCCATTGGCGTACATTGCCCAAATAATTATTGTTCAACAAAATCATTTTTACAGGAGAACGCTGCTCCATGATGGTTCCAAATTCTTGTATAGACATCTGAATACCTCCATCACCGACAAACAAACAAACCAAGCGGTCGGGAGCACCAAAAGTGGCACCTATGGCGGCCGGAACTCCAAAACCCATTGTTCCCATTCCTCCAGAGGTTACCATGCTCAACTTTTCCGTAAACTTGAAATAACGAGCTGCCATCATCTGATTCTGACCTACGTCTGTAACCAAAATAGCTTTATTTTCTGTCATTTCTGTCACCTTGCGCACAACCTCTCCCATTTTTATCGGACCATCTTGCGGATGAATCTCCGGATCGATTACCTTGATGCGTTCCTCTTCATAATGCGGATTAAAACTATCTATCCACTCTGTATGTTTCTGTTCATCCAACAATTCGGTTACCGCACGCAGCGTTTCCTTGCAATTACCCAAGACTGCCAAATCAACAGCTACATTTTTGTTAATCTCACTCGGGTCAATATCAAAGTGGATTTTCTTGGCTTGAGTTGCATAAGTACTCAGTTTTCCTGTGATACGATCATCAAAACGCATACCCACGGCTATCAGCAAATCGCATTCCTGCGTTTTTCTGTTTGCTGCCAAACTGCCGTGCATTCCCAACATACCCTTGTTGAGACGATGGTCTGAAGGCAGGGCTGACAAGCCAAGTAAGGTACATCCGGCAGGCATATCCGCTTTTTCAAGAAAAGCACGTATTTCATTTTGAGCATTTCCCAATTCAACACCCTGGCCAATCAACACCAATGGCTTCTTGGCTTGATTAATCATTCGGGCTGCTTCGCGAACAGCCTCATCCTCAATGGGAGGAACGGGCACGTAACTACGAATAAAATCGATTGTTTCTGGCTCATAATCCACTAAACCGGTTTGGGCATTCTTTGCAAAATCAAGTACAACAGGTCCAGGACGACCACTTCGTGCAATATAAAAAGCACGGCTTACAGCCCATGCAACATCTTCTGGACGACGTATTTGGTATGCCCATTTGGTAATAGGCTGCGTAACACCTACCAAATCGCATTCCTGAAAAGCATCCGTGCCCAGCATGGCAGCGCCAACCTGTCCGCAAATAACCACAATAGGAGTGCTGTCCATCATAGCATCGGCAATACCTGTAATCGTATTAGTTGCACCTGGTCCGCTCGTAACCAAACAAACACCAACTTTTCCCGAAACACGGGCATAGCCTTGTGCTGCATGAGCAGCTGCCTGCTCATGACGCACCAATATATGATTCAATGTTTTTCCATGATCGTACAAAGCATCAAATGACGGCATAATGGCACCACCGGGATAGCCAAACAAAGTGGTAACTCCCTCGTGTTCCAAAGAACGCATCAACGCTTCTGCTCCAGTTATCTTTTGTTTTTCCATATTTCAAAATTGACTAGTCATTAATTATTCTTACGCCTCCCATGTCAGCAGAACTTACCATGGAAGCATACGCTTTAAGCGACTTAGGCACTACCCTATTGCGAGTCATCGGACGCTGCGGACGAGCAGCTAGTTCTTCATCGCTCAATTTTACATTGATGCTGCGATTTGGAATATCTATCTCAATCATATCGCCATCCACAATCTTTCCTATGTTGCCGCCTGATGCTGCTTCGGGAGAAATATGTCCGATGCTTAAACCGGAGGTACCTCCTGAGAAACGTCCATCGGTAATCAAAGCACATTCTTTTCCTAGATGACGACTTTTGAGATACGATGTTGGGTACAACATTTCCTGCATGCCCGGACCTCCTTTTGGTCCTTCGTGTGTAATAACCACCACATCTCCACTCTTGACAGAACCGTCAAGAATTCCTTCGCAGGCATCTTCTTGAGAATCGAACACCTTGGCTGGTCCGCAAAAATGCCAGATACTCTCATCCACGCCAGCTGTCTTGACCACACAGCCGCCTTGTGCTATATTTCCGAACAAAACGGCCAATCCGCCGTCCTTGCTGTAAGCGTGAGCCACATCACGGATACATCCTTCTGCACGGTCTGTATCCAATGTTTCATATACATTATTCTGAGAACCCATCCGATTGCTGAACACACCGCCAGGAGCACTGGTATAAATACGCATTGCCTCTGCATCAACATCTGTACCCGTAACGTCATATTTTGCAATGTCTTGTGCCAAAGTAGTTCCATTGACACGGCGACAGCTTGTATCCAACAAACCGGCACGATTCAGTTCTGCCAAAATATTCAGGATACCACCGGCACGATTGCATTCTTGAATAGAATATTTTGCCGTATTAGGCGACAACTTGCACAAGCAAGGAACCTTACGGCTCAAAGCATCAATGTCGCTCATTTTAAAATCAACGCCAGCCTCATTGGCCACTGCCAAAAGATGAAGCACTGTGTTGGAAGAGCCTCCCATAGCAATATCCAATGTCATGGCATTCAAGAAAGCTTGTCTTGTTGCTATACTTCTTGGCAATATACTTTCGTCGCCCTCTTCGTAATATTTCAAAGCATTGGCTACAATCAGATGAGCAGCATCTTTAAACAACTGAATTCTGTTGGCATGAGTTGCCAATATCGTTCCGTTGCCAGGAAGCGACAAGCCAATGGCTTCTGTCAGGCTGTTCATGGAATTGGCTGTAAACATGCCCGAACAGCTTCCACAACCGGGACATGCGCACGATTCAATTTCTTTCATTTCCTCGTCCGACACTGTTACATCGGCACCCTTGACCATGGCGGTAATCAAATCGGCATTAGCACCTTTATACTTATGAGCCTCCATCGGTCCTCCGGATACAAAGACAGTCGGAATATTCAAACGCATGCTGGCCATCAGCATTCCTGGAGTTATCTTATCGCAATTAGAAATACAGATCATCGCATCAGCCTTATGAGCATTTACCATATACTCCACACTGTCAGCGATTAAGTCGCGTGACGGCAAAGAATACAGCATTCCATCATGACCCATGGCAATTCCGTCGTCAATAGCTATCGTATTAAATTCAGCGGCATAGCAACCAAGACTTTCAATCTCGGCCTTAACCATCTGTCCCACTTCATGAAGATGCGTATGGCCTGGTACGAACTGAGTAAACGAGTTCACAATAGCTATGATAGGCTTGCCAAACTGCTCGCGTTTCATACCATTAGCTACCCATAAAGCACGTGCACCGGCCATTCTGCGACCCTCTGTACTCTGTGCACTACGTAATCTATTTTTCATGCGTATATATTCTGTTTTTAATTTCAAAACACAAAATTAGATTGTTTTTCGTTTCAAACAAAACTTTTTATGAAAAAAGTCACAATATAATTAATCTAAAAGAAAAACGTCGATTTTAATATAAGACTATAAGCAAATAACCCGTAAAAGAAAGATTAATGTCAGTTCTACAACACAAATTGTCTCGAATTTATAACCAAAATAAAGATTGTAGCAAAAAAAATCAAGCCATAATTAAGAAAAGGCGAAACATCTCTCATTAAAAATGATGCAAATCGTGCAGATGGATATAAAAATAAGACAAATACAAGAAACTAGTGTGGATGTATGCACAAAAAATCGTATCTTTGTTCCGATTCAACCGAAACATCCACACATTAGATACTATATTAATAAGGTGTAGATGTTTATTGACAGAATATAATTTGATTTTATCACTTAACAAACAAAAGAAACAATGAGTACCACATCAAACAAGTACATTACTGTAGCTTACGAACTTTACACAGACTTCGACGGAGAAAACCAGTTGGTAGAAAAAGCTACTGCAGAACATCCGTTCCAGTTTATTTCTGATATGGGCACTACCCTGGATGCATTTGAAGCAAACATCAAACCTTTGGAAAAGGGTGGTAAATTTGACTTTACACTGAGTGTTGACGAAGCTTATGGACCATACGAACAGGAAAGAGTATTGGAGTTGGACAAGACTGTATTTACCATCAACGGCAAATTCGACACCGAACACATTTACCCAGGAGCCGTTGTTCCGTTGATGAATGCAGATGGTGCCCGCTTTAACGGTACTATCGTAGAAATTGTTGACGACAAAGTTGTTGTAGACTTAAACCACCCGTTGGCTGGCAAGGAATTGCACTTTGTGGGCGAAGTCGTAGAGCATCGCGAAGCAACAAAAGAAGAAATTCAAGACATGCTGAATATGCTGAGCGGAGAAGGCTGTGGCGGTAGTTGCGGCGGCTGCGGTGGCGGATGTGGCGACGAAGGTGGCTGCTGCGGTGACGAAGGAGGTTGCTGTAGCGACGAAGGCGGCTGCTGTTGCCACTAATATTTTCATTTATTTATTAGGATAGGATTCCGATTATGAGTAATAGTTTTGGAAATATATTTAGGCTAACCAGCTTCGGAGAAAGCCATGGTCCTGCTGTGGGAGGCGTTATAGACGGCTTCCCGGCAGGCATTGACATTGATGAAGACTTCGTTCAAAATGAACTAAACAGAAGAAAACCCGGACAGAGCTACCTGACCACACCAAGAAAAGAAAATGATCAAGTGGAATTTCTATCGGGTATATTCGAAGGTAAATCTACCGGATGCCCTATCGGCTTCATCATTCGAAACAAGAATCAACATTCTAACGATTATGACAACATCAGGAGTGTATTCCGCCCTTCGCATGCAGACTTTACCTATACCAATAAATACGGACTGAGAGACCATGCCGGAGGCGGACGTTCTTCTGCCCGTGAAACCATTGCAAGATGTGTTGCAGGTGCCTTGGCTAAACTGGCACTCAAACAATTGGGAGTCCAGATTTACGCTTATACCACACAAGTAGGCGATATAGCATTGCCACATGAGTATACACATTATGACCCTGCCCTGATTGAGCAAAACGAAGTCCGCTGTCCGGATGCGGAAGTAGCAGCAAAAATGGCAGACAAAATTTCTGAGATGAAAGCCGAAGGCAATACCATTGGTGGTATCATTACCGGAGTTATTAAAAATTGCCCGGTGGGATTAGGACAGCCGGTATTCGGCAAGCTGCACGCAGCTCTTGGACAGGCTATGCTCAGCATTAATGCCGTAAAAGGATTTCAATACGGACGAGGCTTCGAAGGAATTGGCGAAACGGGAAAGATGCAAAACGACTTGTTCTATAATGACAATGGCAGAATTAATACGCGAACCAATAATAGCGGCGGCATCCAAGGTGGTATCAGCAACGGACAAGACATTTATTTTAAAGTGGCTTTCAAACCTGTTGCTACGCTGCTGATGGAGCAAGATACCGTAACTGCAGACGGAAAGAATACGGTTCTCAAAGCCCGAGGAAGACACGATGCTTGTGTTTTGCCACGTGCCGTTCCTATCGTTGAATCAATGGCTGCAATGGTCATTTTAGACTACTATTTATTAAATAAAACTACTAAACTATAGTATTAACAAAGTTTTACTCTGAATATTTGTAGATTTCAAATATTGCATTACATTTGCACTTAGGAAGTTGAGAAACTCCCGATATAGTAACTTAGTTAAAAGATCTAGTTTAGTTTTGTGATGGTTAATGGGGACATATATGTTCCCATTAACTTTATAGAAACATCCTACTTTCTGCTTATGAAAATCATCCATACCAGCGACTGGCACTTGGGACACAATTTGTATAATTATGATCGCACCGAAGAACAAACAGCTTTTCTCAGGCAATTGTGTTCCATTGTTTCGGAAGAACAACCCGACGCTTTGCTTATCTGTGGTGATATATATCACACCGCCAATCCGTCGGCCACGACCCAAAAAATGTATACTGATGGATTATTAGCCATACATCAGGCATGCCCCAGCATGCAAATTATTGTCACGGCCGGCAATCACGACAGCGCAGCCCGCTTGTCAGTAGACAGCTGTTTGTGGGAACAGTTCAACGTTGCGGTGATAGGAGGCATTGCTCATCATGCTGACGGAACGACCAATTTCGACAAGCATATTGTCGAAATTACTGATTTAAAAGGACAACTCATCGGCTATATTGGTGCCGTACCGCACGTATACCCGCATAATTTCCCTTCTGAAAAAGGAAGTGTTCCGAGAGAACAACGCCAAAGGTTTTTCTTTCAACACCTACTGGATGAAATTGCCCAAAAAAACAGTCAAGAATTGCCCGTCGTACTTACAGCTCATCTGGCTGTGGTAAACCCAAACAATAACAAAGAGGATGCCATCATCGGCGGCATGGAACAGGTGACACGCGAAGAACTGGGCACAGGATATGACTATCTCGCTTTGGGACACATACACCGGCCTCATCTGGTTCATAAAGCATACCCCATGGCTGCCTATTGCGGCAGTCCGATTGCCGTTGACTTTGACGAAGACTATACACACAGCGTCTATATTATAGATATAGAAAAACATCTGACGAGTCCTACAGTAAAACAAATCGAAATAAATAATCCCCTTCCGCTGACTACGGTTCCACAACAGCCTGCCGGATGGGACGACATTATGAATATTCTCTCACTATGGCCCGAAGACAAAAAAGATTATATTCGCATCAACCTAAAAGGGGATGAAAAAAATACACCGGATATGACGGAACGCATCTGCAAACTGTTGGAAGAAAAGCAAAGCAGATTCTGCTATGTGAAACTAAACAAAAATGAAAGCAAAAATGCAGTAAAAAACAACCAACTCAGCATTGAGGAGTTCAAACAGAAAAATCCTGTGGAGATAGCGCAGATGTATTACCTTGATAAAGAAAATGCCGTCATGAACGAACAGTTGGTTCACCTGTTAAAACAAGCCTGGCAGCAAGTAATCAAAGACGATTCTATAGCATGAAACTTAAAAAACTGACCCTAAAAAACATAGCCTCAATAGAAGATGCCGTGATTGCATTCGATGAAACTCCATTGAACTGCGATCCGGTGTTCCTGATTTGCGGCGATACCGGTAGCGGAAAAACAACTATTCTGGACGGAATATGTCTGGCGCTATATAACGAAACCCCCAGAATGAACAAAACCGCAATGAGAAAATACACCGAATCGGCAGCAGACGGTCATCAGGAGCTAGAAATTTCCATCAATGACCGCCGACAGCTGATGAGAAGAAACACGGGAGAGGCTTGGAGTATTCTGGAATTTGTCGGTACCGACGAACACGTATATCGTGCACAATGGTATGTTTCTAAAGCCAGAAAGAAAAACGACGGCAACTTACAACAAGTAAAATGGTCGCTTGAAGATTGTACCTTGCAATTTACATGGACCAAAAGTACGGAAATAAAACAACAAATATTAAAAGCCGTAGGACTGACTTTCGAACAATATTGCCGTACCGCCCTGCTGGCACAAGGAGATTTTACTCAGTTTCTGCACAGTGGTGAAACGGAAAAATCCGAAATCTTAGAAAAACTCACCGGCACGGAGATTTACTCTAAAATCGGCTCTCAGATATTCGCTTCGATGAGAGAAAAAAAGAATGGATTTGAAACCATGAAACAGCGCATGCAGGATATCCGTGTTTTGTCGGAAGAGGAAAAGCAGAATACCTACAGCATAATTCTGGAACAAAAAAGCCTGCTGCAAACATTAGAAAAACTACTCCAACAGGAAAACAACAAACAGGACTGGCTGGAAAAACTGGATGCATGGAACGAACAATTAGCTATTGCCGAAAAGCAATGGAAGCAAAGAAAGGATACTTTGCAATCGGAGGAATTCAAGCAAAAGGAATACAAACCAAACTTGTGGAACAAGACCGAAGAAGTAAGGACTGCACTGAAACAAAAACAGGAAATCCTTGAAATCGCAGCTCAATGTACCGCACAAGAGGCTTCTCTCACTGAAGATTTCATACAGGGCAACAACCATTTGGAATGGAATCTCATAGAACAAAAAAAGAAAGCATTCCAAATAACAGAGCTGGACAAAGAATTAAAACTAATGGAGGCATTAATTCCGATGTATGAAAACTGTCCGGATATCAAGAACAAACTGCAACAGGTTGATGCTATCGAAACTCGTATCCTAAAACGAAAAGCAACTCTGAAACAGATTGAAGAAAAACTGCCGACAGAAGAAGCCTTACTGAAAAAAACTTCAGAAGAAATTCTGCAAATAAAAGAGAGGCTGACACAATTGCAACTGAATATTGATGCTCTCCGAAAAGAGGTGGAAGATGAAAAGTATGCAAAGAAACAAACGGATCAAAAAAGACTCTCTGAAGAACAGCAATATCTGAATAATGCCAAGAATGTAATCGATCGCTTAAGGGAAAAAGTAAATCAGAAAAATGAGCTGACAGAAGAAAACTGCAAACTTAAGAACATTCTTCAGGAACTTGAAACACAACTGCAGAAACTGGCAATCGTAGCGAAAGAAAAGAACAATGCATTCCAACAAGCCGATGAATTGCTCCGCAAACAGAAATTCGCCTTATCGGAATGGGCTAAAGAAATGCGCTTGCAATTAACTATGGGTGACACTTGTCCCGTATGCGGAAAGCAAATTGATTCCAACCTGAGCGAGGATAACTTTCAATCGGCCCTGAAACCGCTTCAAGAAAACTTGGAAAAAGCAAAGAAGGAGTACGAACAGAGCAACCATGCTCTCATTGAAGCTCAAACAAAATATAAAGCCACGGAAGAACGCCGCACGGAACAGGATATCCAATTAAAGAAGGCTTGTGAGGCATTCCTGACAACGAAACAAGAAACAATCGAATGTTGTAAACTATGCGGCATCGTAAAACTGGAAAAAACAACAGAAAGTGATGTCATAGCTCGGATAGAGGAAAATAAAAAGGCTCTGGACTTGCTGGACAAACAACTGGAAGCAAGACAACAACAAATCAATCAGCTGAACCAAAGGCAAAAAGAAAAAGATAAGCTGCAGATGGATGCTGATACTCTGAATAACCGGGCAAAAGAAAAAGAGTTGTATATCAACAGTCTGAAACAAAGTATCTCGGAAGGAAAAGCAGAAAATGCGAACGGACAAAAAGAAATGGAGGCTATCGAAAAAGAAACGCTTCCGCTCCTGTTATGGGAAAACTCTCATGACTTGTGGCATACCAATCGCCAAGCTCTGATTCAAAGATTGGAAAAGGAAACTGACCGTTACCAGTATTTGCTTACTTATAAAAAAGAACTGACCGAAGAATGCAAGCAAAAACAGATTGTTTTGGAACAGTGTCTGGAGCAAAAACAACAAGTGGAAAAAATGTTCTCAGCCTTGAAAGATATTCCTGTCAACGCACAAGAATCACAGCACAACTTGAAAAATGATTGGAATGAATTATTCCAAAAGGCTACGGCTTTGAACGAACGTATCTCGCAAAACAAAGCGGAACTGGAAAGTAGAAACAAGATGATTCTTGATTTCTGCAACCAACATCCGGAACTTCATATTCAGGAAATTGAAAAACTGGCTTTGGAGAACCCACTGACTATTGAGGCTTTGCGAATAGAAGTACAGCAACAAAAAGACTTGCTCTTGAAATACGAAGCGCAAATGCAACAAATAAAAGCTCAGCTGAACGAGCATCTACAGCATAAACCCAAGCTGAATGACGAGGATTCCAAAGAAACTTGCTTGAACCGCATAAACGATACAAAGGAAGCTATTGCCCAAAAAAATCAGGAAATAGGTCGCTACCAGGCTGTTCTGGACAACAATGAACTGAATCTTAAAAAGTATAACAACCTGTTGCAAGATGCCGAACGTATCCAAAAAGAATACCTTCAGTGGAACGAACTGTACACTTTGTTTGGTGACGAAAAGGGAAATAAATTTAGAAACATTGCGCAAAGCTATGTGCTGAAAGAGCTTTTGGAACGAGCCAACTATTATCTGGAACAGCTCACAGAAAGATATGAACTGAGTTGCCAGCCGGGCTCCCTCACCATTTTGCTGAAAGACTGGTTCCAGGGAGGAGTCATCCGTCCTACAAGCACATTGTCGGGTGGTGAGAGTTTTTTGATTTCGCTCTCTCTGGCCTTGGGACTATCTTCACTCAACAGACAGAGTTTCTCTGTAGATACTCTGTTCATTGACGAAGGTTTTGGAACACTCAGCAGCGACTATCTGAATGTGGTCATGGATACTTTGGAAAGACTGCATCAGATAGGCGGGAAAAAAGTAGGCATCATTAGTCACGTTGACGAATTGCGCGAACGAATCAAAACGCAAATCAGGGTGAAACGCATCGACCAGGGACGGAGCAAAATCGAAGTAATAAACAATTTGTAACACCCTATATATAATAAGGTGTAACATCTAAACGTTATCTATAAACAAGAATCTTTCAAAAACAAATAAGACAACCCAATAAAATCGAAAAAAATGACTTCACGAAACAAAACAATCATATTTACATGTATGCTGACATTCCTGTCTGCAGGCCATGTTTCGGGATATGAAAACAAACAAGAAACAACTGCTTTTTCTGAAGAAAACATCATTAACCACTTTGTAGAATCACTCACACAAGCTACTACTGCACCTTTTAAATGTAAAAGATATCTTAGAGAAAAGCAGATAGACAGCATGCGTGAAAGAATTTGGACATGGTGGAAAACTGCAAACAATCAACTAAAGGAAGAAAAACTGCCTCCACTCAAACAACTCTCTAAAGGAGAAAAAAACACATGGACACTCCCTAGAGAAACAAACGACAAAACCATCATGCCTTTTTACTGGGGCTACAAAGGAGAATGTCCCGAAAATGGCTACCCTCTCTTTCTCTACCTGCACGGTTCAGGACCCAAACAAGCAGAATGGAATACCGGATGGAAACTGGCACAGTCTTTTGACGATGCCCCTTCTACCTACTTTATTCCTCAGATACCCAACGAAGGAGAATATTACCGCTGGTGGCAAAAAGCAAAAATAACCGCATGGAATAAACTCTTTCGTCAGGCTATGCTTTCGGATTCAATCAACCCCAACCGCTTATATTGCTTTGGAATTTCCGAAGGTGGCTATGGCAGCCAAAGATTATCTGCTTATTATGCCGACTATCTGGCTGCTGCAGGACCTATGGCCGGAGGAGAACCTTTGATTAATGCACCGGCCGAAAATTATATGAACTTGGGATTCTCCATGTTGACCGGAGCCAATGACTTCGGATTCTACCGTCACATTCTCACGCAATATACAAAAAAAACAATTGATAGTCTCGAACAGCAATATCCCCAATATTACTCACATCGGATTAACTTGATACCGGGAAAAGGACACAGCATCGACTATAGCCCTACAACACCCTGGCTCAAAACCTTTACACGCATAGCACAACCCAAACAATTTATATGGGAGAACTTTGCCATGGATGGTGTATATCGCAACGGATTTTACAATATAGCTGTATTGGAACGCTCAAACAAGAATGCTGATGAACGTACCGTATATACTATGCGCATAGACAACAACCGCATAGACTTAACCGTCAAGAACGTTACATACGAAACTATAGAGAAAGATCCACATTGGGGAATAGGATTGGATTTTAAGAAAACCTATACTGAGGTCACTAAAGGAAAATTTCTCCTATACTTATCGCCCGAATTGGTAAACCTCAACGAGAAAGTTGCAGTATATCTCAACGGAAAAAAAATATACGATGCCAAGGTTCCGATGCGAATGGAACATCTCATAAATAGTTGTACTACTTTTTCAGACCCTGAACGACTCTTCCCTGCAGCTGTTTTCATTGATTTGAAAAAATATGCTACGGCACATAAATCTGTTATCTAAAACAAAAGGCCATACTATTGCATTAATAAACTTTTAGTTAAATATTGTATCTTTGAAACAAGCATTAGACTGATTCCTCGTAATTTTGTAGAAGAAAACAAGGAATTAGTGAGTATATAAAAACAACATAAAAACAGTTTAAGGAATGGGAGGTTTTTTTGGAACAGTCTCAATGACTGAATGCGTAACTGATTTATTCTACGGAACAGACTACAACTCACATCTTGGAACAAAGCGTGCCGGTATGGCTACTTATGCTGAGGGAAAAGGTTTTATGCGGTCAATCCACAGTTTGGAAAGTTCATATTTCCGTACCAAGTTTGAAAATGAATTACCGTTTTTCCAAGGAAAAGCAGGCATTGGCGTTATCAGTGATACCGATCCACAACCAATCATGATCAATTCGCACCTGGGTAAGTTTGCCATTGTTACGGTTGCCAAAATCAACAATGCTGAAGATTTGGCCAACGAACTGTTGCAATCGAACATGCACTTCGCAGAAATGAGCATGGGAAAAACAAATCCAACAGAACTCATCGCTTTACTGATTATCCAAGGTAAGGATTTTGTAGAAGGAATTGAAAATGTTTTCAACAAAATAAAAGGTTCTTGCTCCATGCTGATTTTGACAGAGCACGAGATTATCGCTGCTCGAGACAAATGGGGACGAACACCTATCATAATCGGTAAAAAAGAAGGAGCCTATGCTGCAACCAGCGAATCGAGCAGCTTGCCAAATCTGGACTTTGAAATAGACCGTTACATCGGCCCCGGTGAAATCGTTCGCCTTACAGCTACAGGTGTGGAACAAATGCGAGCTCCAAACAAAGAAATGCAGATTTGCTCGTTCTTGTGGGTTTACTATGGTTTCCCGGTATCATGCTACGAAGGCAGAAATGTAGAAGAAGTAAGATTCCTCAGTGGCTATAAAATGGGACAAACTGATGATTCTGATGTTGATTGCGCTTGTGGAATTCCTGACTCTGGCGTCGGTATGGCATTAGGATATGCCGAAGGCAAAGGTGTACCATACCATCGGGCCATCTCTAAATATACGCCAACCTGGCCAAGAAGTTTCACTCCTTGCAACCAAGATATGCGCTCACTTGTAGCTAAAATGAAACTGATTCCGAACCGTGCCATGCTTCAAGGCAAACGTGTATTGTTCTGCGATGACTCCATCGTTAGAGGAACTCAGTTGCGCGACAATGTAAACATTCTCTATGACTATGGAGCAAAAGAAGTACACATGCGTATTGCTTGTCCTCCACTAATCTATGGCTGTCCCTTCTTGGGTTTCACATCGTCAAAAAGCGACATGGAATTGATTACACGACGTATCATCAAGGAAATAGAAGGCGATGAAAATGCTAAACTAGATTTGTATGCCACTACCGGTTCTCCAGAATACAAGGAATTAGTAGAACGGATTAGAGCACGATTTGGCTTGACTTCTTTGAAGTTCAACACCTTGGAAACATTGATTGAAGCAATCGGACTGCCTAAATGTAAGGTCTGCACTCATTGCTTTGATGGATCAAGCAAATTTTAAATACAGATTTATAAAAAAAGATACTGTACACAGCAAAGTACAGTATCTTTTTTTATTTTTATTGTTCGGATTCAAACTTTTACAACAAACTTTCCAGAGTTTCGAGCAAGCCTACATTGGGATAAGAATCTAATTCACTGCGCGTGGTCATTCCATGCAGCACGCCCGCAAAATCAGTTCCTGCTGCCATTGCTGTTTGTGCATCTACCACACTGTCGCCCAAATACAACACATCTTTAATGTCTAAATCTAATTTTGAAACAGCTTGAAGCAAACCTTCGGGCGAAGGTTTATGTGCAGAAACATCCTCTCCACCAATAATCACATCCAAAAAATCTTCTGGCAGAAACTGTGAAAGCAAATCTACAATACGATAACGGTATTTAGTTGAAATGATTCCCAATTTAACCCCTTGTTCTTTCAAAGAACGAAGCACAGAAAGTGTCTCGGGAAACAACACCGTATTGGCAGTCATACATTTATCAGCCTCTTTTACATATTCATCCTTATAAGCAGCTAATACAGTAGGGTCACTCACTCCAGTAAACAACGCAAACGACTCTTCTAAAGTTAAACCTATGGCACGCTTTATCTGCACGTCGGTCACATCGGTATAGTCATGACGATCCAACACTGTACGGAAACAAAGCACAATACCCTTTGACGAATCGGCCAGGGTATAATCAAAATCAAATAAGTAAGCCTTATACTTCTTCATAAATCTGTTCTTATAAACAACAAACAAAATTAGCAAATTAAAATAGAAAAGACAACTAGAAAAAACAAGAGAGGCTTCACTATATGGCTATTTTATGCATAAACCATATGAGTTTTGTAACCAAGTCTAAAATATTTCCATAAATTTGCAATAGCAAAATGATTCTTAAGAACAAGAGATAAATACAATTATGCAAAATACAAAAGAACAACAAGCAACAAAACTAAAGAAAATATTCAAACCGTTATATCCTAAAATACACCAGCAATTGAAACGTAAATGGTTTCAGTATATCGTACTGTTCTTTATCGTAGGCTCCATCAGTTCTATCATATACAGTTCATTCGAAGAAGCCAAACCCTATCGAGCACAGTTGTTTTTATTTAATTATATCTCATCGTTTGTGTTTACTATCGAATACGTACTGCGACTGATAGCAGCTCCCATGCAATACCCACAGTTGGGACTTATTAAAGCGCGACTGAAATATATGTTTTCATTTTACGGAATCATTGACTTTGTAGCCATATTACCATTTGTGGTGATTTATTTTTTTCAAGACTCGCCGCATCTGCATTTGGTTGTCTTGGCTTATATACTCATCATATTCAAACTGATTCGCTATTCACGCTCCTTTCGTCTCATCGGCGAAGTACTTCATGAGGTGCACGAAGAATTAGTCACCGCCTATACAGCTTGTGGCATCATGCTTGGATTTTCAGGAATATTAATGTATTACATAGAAAGAAATGCCCAGCCAGAAGCTTTTTCTAACATCGGCGACGGATTCTGGTGGGCCATCGTTGCTTTCACCACTGTAGGCTATGGCGACATCTACCCGATTACTCCTTTAGGACGTTTACTCAGCAGTTTGATTAGTTTGATTGGAATAGCCATGATTGCCATTCCTACCGGTATCATCAGTTCGGCTTTCATGAACATGATGTTGGATAAACGAAAGAAACAGGAAAACAAAGAATAAACTGATCAAGCCGCATGAAAAAGATTCTTTTGACATTAGGCACTGCTGCATGTTTACTTTCCGGATGTAACTGCATGCAGCATTCGTCTTCTAAATTAGTCGGAGGCGACCGCGACAAACACGGTTGTATCGGCTCTGCCGGTTATACATGGAGCCATGTCCGAAAAGATTGCATCAGGATATTTGAAGAAGGTATCCGCCTGCATTCGCCGAATACACAACAAACAGATGTTGCCTTTATCGTATTTTCTGACGATAAAAAGGAGGTGGAATTGTTTCTTCCCCAAAAGGGAAAAAATGGAATACTGCAACGCAGAGAACATTTTGTTTGGAAGGGTAAAAAATGGAAGTTAATTCAAAAAGACAATAAATGGATTCTTAAGGAAAAAGGTGAGACTGTGTATCTACAGCCTTAAGTATCCGATTGAGAATCTCAATAAAATTAAAATCCAAGCCTCTAAAAACTAAAGACTTGGATTTTAATTTTCTAACAAGGTTTATTACGCATCGTGAGTGTGAATCGGAAAAACATCCTTATAACGTTCACGTATTTCGGTTATCCGCTCCTTGGACATGGCAGAAACATCCTTTAAAGGATAAGGCAGCCCCAACTGTTCGTACTTAAATACGCCCATCGTATGATAAGGTAACCATTCTATCTTGTCCACAACGGAATATTGCTTCAAATAATCAACCAAACGTCCCAACTGAACGTCATCATCAGTCAAGCCTGGAACAACTACATGACGAATCCATACCTTCACACCTCTCTTTTGTGCTTCGTCCAATAAACGCAAAGCATTGCGACCATCACTGCCACATACTTTTCTACACAAAGTCTCATCCAATGCTTTTATATCCAGCATCAGCAAATCAGTATAATCAAGAACTGCAACTGCTTGTTCCGTACACACGGCACCCGAAGTATCCAAAGCAGTATGAATACCAGCTTCCCTACACAGCCTAAAATATTCGCGCGCAAAGTTTGCTTGCATCAAAGGCTCGCCACCGGTCAAAGTTACGCCACCGTTACGGATAAAGCTTTTATAGCGCAACACTTCATTCAGCAACTCCTGAGGGGTATATTCATATTTCGTTTCCCGGTTTACATCCCAGGTATCCGGATTATGACAATACTGACAACGCAAAGGGCAACCCTGCATAAAAGTCACAAAACGAATTCCGGGACCATCAACGGTCCCGAAACTCTCCAGTGAATGTATTTTTCCTTTAATCACTATTCAATTTATTATAAAGCCTGATTAATGGTACGTGAAATCACATCCAACTGCTGCTCACGAGTCAACTTCACAAAGTTAACTGCATATCCGGAAACACGGATTGTAAGCTGCGGATATAATTCAGGGTGTTCCATAGCATCAAGCAACAGTTCACGATCGAATACATTCACATTCAAATGCTGACCTCCCTGTGGAGTGAAATAACCGTTCAACAGTCCCACCAGGTTTGCAACCTGAATATCGCGTTCTTTACCTAATGTTGCAGGAGAGATTCCAAATGTAAATGAGATACCATCGTGTGCGTGCTGGAACGGTAATTTAGCTACAGAAGCCAAAGCAGCAACAGCGCCTTTCACGTCGCGTCCGTTCATCGGATTTGCTCCTGGCGCAAAAGGAGTACCCCCCTTACGTCCATCAGGAGTTGTTCCTGTTTTCTTACCATAAACCACATTGCTGGTAATCGTCAAGATAGACTGAGTAGCAACAGCATTGCGATAAGTTTCATGCTGACGCAAGAAGTTCATAAACTTCGTTACAATTTCAACAGCAATGCCGTCTGTACGGTCGTCGTTATTTCCGTAAGGAACATAATCACCCTCACGCTCAAAGTCAACAGCCAAACCGCGTTCGTCACGGATAACCTTCACTTTACAGTCGCGGATAGCAGCCAGAGAGTCTGCTACAATTGACAAGCCGGCAATACCGGTAGCAAAGATGCGCTGCACGTCACCGTCGTGAAGTGCCATCTCATATGCTTCGTAGTTGTACTTGTCGTGCATGTAATGAATAATCTTCAAGGCATTGGTATATACCTTGGCCAACCATTTCATCATCTGCTCATATTTTTCCATTACCTCATTATAGTCGAGGTATTCAGAAGTAATTGCTTCGAACTTAGGAGCAACTTGCTCACCGGTACGCTCGTCACGTCCACCATTAATAGCATAAAGCAAACACTTAGCCAAATTGGCACGAGCGCCAAAGAACTGCATCTGCTTACCAATCTTCATTGGTGATACACAACATGCAATACCATAATCGTCTCCATAGTCGACACGCATCAGGTCATCATTCTCATACTGGATAGCAGAGGTATCAATAGAAACCTTTGCACAGAACTGTTTCCAGTTTTCAGGCAATTTATCTGCCCACAGTACCGTCAAGTTTGGCTCTGGTGCAGGACCTAAGTTATACAGAGTGTGCAAGTAGCGGAAACAAGTTTTTGTTACAAGAGTACGTCCGTCAAGGCCCATACCGCCCAAAGACTCTGTAACCCATACTGGGTCTCCTGAGAACAGATCATTATATTCCGGAGTACGCAAGAAGCGCACGATACGAAGTTTAATGATCATCTGATCCACTAATTCCTGAGCCTCTTCTTCTGTCAGCTTACCCTCTTTGATATCCTTTTCGATAAAGATATCCAAGAATGTGGCAGTACGTCCGATAGACATAGCTGCACCATCCTGATCCTTCACTGCAGCCAAATAAGCCAGATATACAAACTGAACAGCCTCTTTAGCATCCTTTGCCGGACGGGTTACGTCAAAGCCATAGCCTTTACACATTGCTTCGAATTCTTTCAAAGCCTTGATTTGTTCGGTAACTTCTTCACGACGACGGATTACATCCTCCTTCATCTCATTAATTTCCAAACGTTTCTGGAAATTCTTTTTATCTTCAATCAAGATGGCAGTACCATATAAAGCCACACGGCGATAGTCACCGATAATACGGCCACGGCCGTAAGCATCAGGCAAACCGGTAATGATTGCAGAGTGGCGGGCTGCCAAGATATCTTGTGTATAAGCAGAGAACACACCTTCGTTATGAGTTTTACGGAATTTTGTAAAGATTTCCTTTGTCAATGGATCCAACTCATAACCATAAGCTTTCAAGCTGTTTTCTACCATGCGTACACCGCCCTTCGGGAAGATGGCACGTTTTAATGGAGCATCTGTCTGCAGACCTACAATCACTTCATTATCCTGATCAATATAACCAGGTCCGTAAGTAGAAATAGACTGAGGAAGTTTGGTTTCTGTATCGTAAACACCGCGTTCACGTTCCACCTTGAACATTTCTGTCAACTTATTCCATACCTTGCGTGTCTTCTCTGAAGACGGTTTCAAGAAAGAATCATCACCTTCATAAGGAGTGTAGTTGTTTTGGATAAAATCACGTACATTGATTTCCTTCTTCCAAAGATCGCCTTTAAAGCCGGCCCAGCTTTCCTGTGTAAATTCCATACTAATCTCAATTAAATATGATACTTCTATATTTTCTTTCTTATCACTTTGCAAAGATACATAGAAAATTTCAATAACCTCCTAATCAATAATAGGTATTTTATAATAAAAAATATTTTAAGGCTAAAATTAGAATGATTACAAGTTCGTGTTCATACAATCATTATTTTATTAACTCGATGAGGAAAGAACTGTTGTTTTCATCCACTGATAATGTCATCCTATGGCATGCAACCAAAGAAAAGCAAAACAATTGGATACATTATCTATTGTAAAAATATCAAGAATCATTTGCAAGATCCATTTTTTTTTGAGAACTTGCTTCAAATATAAAAAACAACACTATGTATATTAAAGAGATAATTGCTCCCGATGCACTCGAACGTGCCTCACTGATTCGGTTACTAAACACGCTGACCACCAACAGTACTTTTACGGACGAAAAATTAAATAATCTGCTTCAGGCCAGTGAAAGTCATCTATACGGCCTGTACGAAGATGAAGAATTGATAGGTTGTTGCTGCCTAGGTATTTACTACAGTATCACCGGGAAGAAAGCTTGCCTGGAGGATGTTGTCGTACTACCCGAGCATCAGGGTAAATCCGGCGGGAGAATGCTTGTGGCACATGCAACAGAAGAAGCGCGGAAGCATCATGTAGGACAGTTGCTCTTTACTTCAAATCCAAAGCGCGTCAAAGCCAACCAACTTTATCAGAAAATGGAATTTGAACGCAAAGAAACCAACGTTTACATAAAAAAATGGTAAATAAAGCATCGTATGCAACATGCAGAGAAAACTCTGTTTTGTATCGCTATATACATTATTTAATTAAGAAAAGAGGCAACAAATATGAAAATCATTCGTTTGCCTCAGAAAACTTTTGTATTTTTGCGAGTAAAATACAGTAATTGTAACGAACATGAATATTTTAGAATTAAGTGAACAGGAAATCGTAAGACGTAACAATCTGAATGAAATGCGTGCCTTGGGCATCGACCCATATCCGGCAGCAGAGTTCCCTACCAATGCTCTTTCTACAGATATACGCAATGAATTCTGCGAAACAGACGAACCAAGAGAGGTTTGCATCGCCGGTCGTATGATGAGCAGACGCATCATGGGTAAGGCTTCATTTATCGAATTGCAAGATTCAAAAGGACGTATCCAGGTATATATCACCCGCGATGATATCTGTCCTGATGAAAACAAGGATATGTACACCACCGTATTCAAGAAATTGCTCGACTTGGGCGACTTCGTAGGTATTAAAGGTTTTGTATTCAAAACCCAAACCGGTGAAATCAGTGTACACGCAAAAGAACTGACTGTGTTGGCCAAGAGTTTGAAACCGCTGCCTATCGTAAAAACTAAGGACGGCGAAGTTTACGACTCTTTCGATGATCCTGAATTGAGATACCGCCAGAGATATGTTGACTTGGTTGTCAATCCGGGAGTGAAGGAGACCTTCTTGAAGCGTTCTCAGATTTATAAGTCCATGCGCGAATATTTCGATAAGGATGGCTACACCGAAGTAGAAACTCCAATTCTGCAGTCTATCCCTGGAGGAGCATCAGCACGTCCGTTTATCACACACCACAATGCACTGGATATCGACCTCTACATGCGTATTGCCTGTGAGTTATATCTGAAGAAACTGATTGTGGGTGGTTTTGAAGGTGTATATGAGTTCTCAAAGAACTTCCGTAACGAAGGTATGGACCGCAATCACAATCCGGAGTTTACATGCATGGAGCTGTACGTTTCTTACAAGGACATCTATTGGATGATGAACTATACAGAAAACATGCTCGAGAAGATTGCCCTGGATGTCAACGGTACTACAAAAGTAAAAGTTGGCGACCATGAGATCGACTTTAAGGCCCCTTACAAGCGCATCAGCATATTGGATGCCATCAAAGAAAAAACCGGATATGACTTGAACGGTAAATCAGAGGCTGAAATCCGCGAAGTGTGCAAAGCATTGAATATGGACGAGGTGGATGAGACCTTTGGCAAGGGCAAGATGATTGATGAAATCTTCGGAGAGTTCTGCGAGGGTACTTTCATCCAGCCAACTTTCATTACAGACTATCCTGTAGAAATGTCTCCGCTTACCAAAAAACACCGCAACAATCCAGAACTTACAGAACGTTTTGAATTGATGGTTAACGGAAAGGAATTGGCTAATGCCTATTCAGAGTTGAATGATCCAATTGACCAGGAAGAACGTTTCCAGGAACAGCTTCGCCTGAGTGAAAAGGGAGATGATGAGGCTATGTTCATCGACCAAGACTTTTTGCGTGCCTTGCAATATGGTATGCCAAACTTAGCCGGTATCGGAATCGGTATGGACCGTTTGACTATGTTGCTCACCGGACAGTCAACCATTCAGGAAGTGTTGTTCTTCCCTCAGATGCGCCCGGAAAAGAAAATGCCAAAAGATGCTCCACAAGCATTTATGGCCATCGGAGTACCCGAAGAAATTGTCCCTGTCTTGCAGAAAGCAGGATATAATTTGGTGAACGACCTGAAAGACGGCAATGCACAAAAGATCCAGCAACAGATAGGCGATATTATAAAGAAGTACAAATTAGAGATGACGAAACCATCCGTAAACGATATTACGGAATGGGTTGAGAAACTGAAATAAACAAATATCTATGGAGAATTGCGGAACCATAGCAATCATGGGTGGCGGTAGCTGGGCTACCGCCATAGCCAAGATGATGCTGGAGCAAAACGACTCCATCTATTGGTACATGCGACGCGATGACCGTATTGAAGAGTTTCGTCGCTTAGGCCATAACCCTGCATATCTGACCAGTGTGCATTTCGACGTAAATCGTATTCATTTTTCTTCGGACATTAACAAAGTTGTGGAAAATTCGGATACGCTGATATTCGTCACACCTTCTCCTTATTTAAAGAGCCACCTGAAGAAGCTTAAAGTTAAGCTGCGCGACAAATTCATTGTTACAGCCATTAAAGGAATTGTACCCGATGAGAATCTGGTGTGCTCAGAGTATTTTCATCAGGTATATAATGTACCCGATGAGAATCTAGCCGTACTAGGCGGACCGAGTCATGCCGAAGAAGTAGCAATGGACCGTCTGACATACCTCACTATCGGTTGTTCTGACTTAAAGAAAGCGCAATGCTTTGCCGACATGATGGCGAGCGAATATGTCAAGACCAAAATCAGTGCCGATGTAATCGGTATAGAATATGCCTCGGTTTTAAAGAATGTCTATGCCATAGCATCGGGCATTTGCAACGGACTGAAATACGGCGACAATTTCCAGGCAGTATTGATAGCCAATGCCGTGCAGGAAATGAAGCGACTGCTCAACACAGTACACCCAATGGAAAGAAGCCTGATTGATTCGGTTTATTTGGGCGACTTGTTGGTTACCGGCTATTCAAATTTCAGCCGCAACCGTGTGTTTGGCACTATGATTGGAAAAGGATACAGTGTAAAGAGTGCACAAATAGAAATGGAAATGATTGCTGAAGGATATTATGGCACTAAGTGTATGAAAGATCTCAACCGCCATTTACACGTAAACATGCCCATATTGGATGCGGTCTATAACATATTATACGAGCGCATTTCCCCAAGCATTGAAATCAAACTGTTAACAGATTCATTCAGATAACAAGACACTTTTTTAAAAAGGTAAGAAAATGAAAAATATTCAATTAGACATCACAAAAGCAACTCAGTTTCTGAGCAATGATGCATTGGCTGCATGGGAACCACAGGTTAAGGCTGCACAGGAAGCGCTTGAAAACGGCACTTGTCCGGGAAACGACTTCTTGGGATGGCTGCATTTGCCATCTTCAATCACCAAAGAATTTATTGGCGAACTGAATGCAACAGCTCAGGTCATCAGAGAAAATTGCGACGTGGTGGTTGTGGCAGGTATCGGAGGTAGCTACTTGGGTGCAAGAGCAGTAATCGAAGCACTGAGCAACAGCTTCCAGTGGTTACTGAACGATCAGAAAAACCCTGTCATTTTGTTTGCAGGTAACAACATCGGAGAAGATTATTTGGCTGAGCTGAGCGAGTATCTGAAAGGCAAAAAGTTTGGTGTCATCAACATCTCAAAGAGCGGAACAACAACAGAAACTGCTTTGGCATTCCGCTTGCTCAAGAAGCAATGTGAAGATCAAAGAGGTAAGGCTGAAGCACAGAAAGTGATTGTAGCCATTACAGATGCCAAAAAAGGTGCAGCACGCACTACAGCCGACAAAGAAGGTTACAAGAGCTTTATCATCCCGGACAATGTGGGCGGACGTTTCTCTGTTCTCACTCCGGTAGGCTTGTTGCCTATAGCTATTGCCGGTTTTGACATCGAGCAATTGGTGGCCGGTGCAACCGACATGGAAAAAGCAACAGCTCCTGAAGTTCCTTTCATGGAGAATCCTTCAGCTGTTTACGCTGCTTGTCGTAATGCTTTGTACCAAGATGGTAAGAAAATAGAAATTCTTGTAAACTATCAGCCTAAGCTGCATTTCATGAATGAATGGTGGAAACAGTTGTATGGCGAGTCTGAAGGTAAAGAAGGCAAGGGTATCTTCCCTGCAGCCGTTGACTTTACCACCGACTTGCACTCAATGGGTCAGTGGATTCAGGAGGGCGAGCGCACTATTTTCGAAACTGTCATCAGCATTGAGACATCTAACCACACGCTGCTCTTCCCAAGCGATGAGGAAAACCTCGATGGCTTGAACTTCCTGGCAGGAAAGCGTGTTGACGAAGTAAACAAAATGGCTGAGCTTGGTACTCAGTTGGCTCACGTTGACGGTGGCGTACCTAACATGCGCCTGTCAGTTCCTGTATTGAACGAATATTATTTGGGCCAGATCATCTATTTCTTCGAAAAGGCATGTGGTATCAGTGGCAACTTGCTTGGCGTGAATACATTCAACCAGCCAGGTGTTGAAGCATACAAGAAAAACATGTTTGCTTTGTTGAACAAACCAGGCTATGAGAAGGAAAGCGAAGCAATCCAAGCCAGACTGAATAAATAATAAGGATGATGTTCGAAAAAGAAAAAGAACAATATCTTGAGTTCCACGGCTTTGAGGCAACTCGCCTCAAAGCCGTGTTATTTGATATGGACGGTGTGTTGTTCGACTCCATGCCCAATCATGCCTATGCCTGGAGTCATGCCATGACACAATTCGGACTCAAGATGACCCCCGAAGAAGCCTACATGCATGAAGGCAGAACCGGAAACGGAACAATCAATCTGTTGACTCAGAAGTATTGGGGACGCGATGCAACAGAAGACGAAATGGATGAAATCTATCAGGCCAAGGCTGATGTTTTCAACATGTGTGATGAAGCACCCGAAATGCCTGGTGCCAAAGAAACTCTGTTTGCCGTAAAAGAAGCCGGCTGTCAGCCGGTTTTGGTAACCGGGTCGGGTCAGCTGTCTTTGTTGGATCGTCTCAACAAGCACTTTCCCGGTATATTTACCCAAGACAAGATGGTTACCAGCTTTGATGTAAAATATGGCAAGCCCAATCCGGAGCCCTACCTTATGGGACTCAAGAAAGCCGGTATAGAGCCATGGGAAGGACTGGTAATAGAGAATGCTCCATTAGGAGTTGAAGCCGGAGTAGCGGCCAACATCTTCACGATAGCCGTAAACACCGGTCCCCTGCCCGACCAAGTATTGCTGGATGCCGGAGCTAATTTACTATTTCATTCGATGAACGAGCTTCGGGAAAACTGGCCTCAGCTACTGAATCAATTCCGTTAAGCCGGGGCAAAAATGGGAAACCGCTTCTATCTTCGCAGCAAGGAAATTCCCGTTTAAGAACAAATCAGACAATCAAAAAAAGGACGATGCCATTTGGCAGTCGTCCTTTTTTTGGTTATTCATTATTTAGAGGGCATGGAAACTCTCTCCCACACTTCCTGGCAATTAAGTTTCGTCCCGTTTTCATCTGTAATTTTGAAAGTGATAATCATTAGATTCTCATTCAGAAATTCATATTTCATCACATTGTCAACACCATTCATGGCAGAAGACACGAGCAAATTTTTTATATGCTCCACATAGCTGCTGTCTGATTTCTTTTCATAGGTTCCCTCCATGGTTAAAAAGACATCCCCTTCCTTAGAAATCATCAGATTGGTGAGAGCGCCACCCGGACTGAAAACTTTAAGATAAGGAGCACGTTTAATTTCTGGAGATGAATCGAGCATTCCGTCAATCATGTTACATAATTGCCATGTCCCCACTAAATCCGCTTTTTTAACAGATTGTGCCGAAATTGTCATTGACCCTAAAGCAAAGGCTAATAACATCAAGAATTTCTTCGTCATATCTTTCTCCTTTTAAAGTTAATACTATGGTTAACTGTTCGAAAGTTACAAAAAAAAAAGCATGAAAAAAATATTCCGGCCACTTTTTTTCAGCACTTCTTATACTGATTCTGCTGAATCCATGGTCTCCACTACATTATCTAGCACCAAATCTTTGGTTATCACATAGTTGCCATTAGAATCAAAAGAAATAAGAAGTGGAATATAGAGGTCTGACATGGGGTAACTGATGCTTACAGAGAAACACAATTTTCCGTTTTCTATTCGATCGAAAGCCATGCCTTCCAAAATGGCATGTTTATAGAAATCCGAATCAAGAAAAGACTTGAACGAATGCTTGTAAAACGTTTTATGAAAAATCAAGCCACCCTCCTTCGATACAGTCAGCGAGAGCACATTGTCCGTATAGCGGATACCCGTTTCGTCTGTCACCACAGGCAATGAATCCACGGCATGTCGGTTCACCTCATAAACCACTGTCCGCCCGTTCCAATCTACTCGGTCGCTGTAATGATAATCATTCATCCGTTGCAAAGAATCCACCTTGCTCGAAGCCTGCTTGGATGGAGCCATAGACTCGTCGGATGTTTTTTTTCCGTTATTGCAAGCAGAAACCATACTCAAAGTGAGCATGGCACATGCCAGTGTTGCATATAAATTCATACGATATTAATATTTTGTACGGACAAAGGAACAAAAAAAAGCCAAGAAAACCAACCTTAAAGTAAATATTTCCCTTAGCAAACAAGCAAAAAGGCAACATTTCATTGCACAAATCAAATATAATTTGTAAAATTGTATCACGAAACAAACAGTATGTCAACCGACATGCACATACTTGATAGAAATTACATTCTATGCGCCAATATCTATTACAATCTGCCTTTTTTGTGCTCTGCAGCCTGCTATTCGGCTGCAATTCATCCATCTCACCTTCGGGACGGTCGGATGCACAACCAGAAAAAGACACCGTCAATTTGCTAATGCAGTTGCAAGAGTGTTCCAAATTATACTCATCCGAGTATCTGTTGCGCAAATTCGTAATCGAAAAAAGCAGTCAAAGCATCGAAGGTCAATTCATGAATCAAAAAATCAGCGTTCCTGTTCCGAGCCGTTCCCGCAGAATTGCCATACCGGTAAATCTTGTTGTCAAGGGATATATCGACATGTCGTTACTTCGTCAGGAAGACATCCGCACCGATGGCCAACGTATTCAGATTATCCTTCCCGACCCCAAGTTTAAGATTACATCCATTCAAATAGACCGCGACAACATTGTACAAGATGCCGATTTGCTCCGCCCCTCCTATAATGAAGAAAAGATTATTTCGTTAGTGCGCAACATGGTCAACCAAATCCACAAGGAACTTCCTAAAGAAAAGTTTATGGAGACAGCCAAGAGCAATGCAGCCTATACCCTGTTTCCTCTCTTGCAGAATTTGGGATTCAAAGAGATACAAATGACCTATCGCACGGAGCTCACCGATTCTTATAAATCAGCTCCGCTTCATTTAGAGAAAGAGAAATATTAAACATGAAGAAAATAGCAATAATAGCCAAACTTCTTTTATCCTGTGTGATTGTCTTCGGACTTGTTTGGATCATTTACGAACTAAGAACCTGCACTTTCAAAACGGAAACAGAGATAGGTACTCGTGAAAATATACAGGTAGAAGAAACACCTCTTGAGCTGAACAGCATCCGCCGTATCGGCCAATGGGAATTTCTTTCCATTTCTATGGAAGAGATGATTGACTCCACCAAAAGGGGCCTCCTTTTTGACGACCGCATGGTATGCATCTATCGCGGTACGCTTTCCTTGGGCCTCAACATGGAACAATGCGACAGTTCTTGGATTGTATCCTGCAACAAGGAAAAGAAGAGCATCGTTCTGTCACTGCCCCCCATCACCCTGCTCGACCGTCGTTTTATCAACGAAGCGCAGACGCGCGTATTTTTGGAATCCGGTTCTTGGAGCGAGCGCGAGAAAGCACAACTGTATCAAAAGGCACAGCAAAAGATGCAACGCTTTGCTTTATCACCCGAAAACAGAAAGACTGCCGAGAAACATGCCCGCTATCAGATAACGAAACTGATGCATTCGATGGGATTCGACGATGTAACCGTCAGCTTCCAACAGCCACGGGGTGGCAAGTAAACAAATAAAGCGAATGGTTTCAACCCGACACTGCCTGAATCCGGAACATCAGTCTCCGGATTCAGGCAGTGTCAGGTTAAAGTCATGACAAAGATACACCTCGGTATACAGCCATCGCTTAATTCTCTCAAAGTCCACCGCTTCATTCAAGCGTTCTCCGCGCACCATCAGATGCAAAGCAATGGGTTGCAAGTGTTCCTGGTAAGGCGGTTGTATATAAGGGAAAGCGGTCCACAACCGGAATCCGTTTCTTTGGTAAAAAGCAATTCTGCGCTGTGCCCACTCATCCTGCGGCAGTTCCACTTCCAGCACAAGCGGATGTTCATATTTTGCAGCCAACAGATTCAGCACTTCGCTGCCCACACCCTTACCTCTCACCTGAGGCAAGGTAGCAAAATGCTCCACATACACAAAGTCCGGACCTTTCCAGCAAGAGACAAAGCCGGCAAACTCATTATCGAGAATCAAGGCAAACAGTTCGAGACAAGGATTCTGGTCCACCACCAATCTTTGTTTCTCCAGGCTTCTTCTTTCCTCTTGTGGAAAAGCGTCTACAAATAAAGTCTCAGCCAAAGCATATTCAGCATCTTTGGTCTTAATGGGTTTTAAATGTATCATAAATATGAAATTAGATAAATTTGCCCACGAAGATACAGAAAGTCTTTCAATAAAGAGCGTTGCATTCTCCTTTATTAAACAAATACTTGGTCAAACTCCAAAAACTTTGTAATTTCGTTGTATAAAACAGAAAAACATCCTCATAGCACAATGACAGCATCAATCGTATTTTTAATTTTAGGAGCAGTCGGCGGTTTCTTTGTCGGCTGGCTTTTGCAGAAAAGCAAACTGAGCGGTTTGCAGGCCCAGGTTCAGGCTAAAGAAGAAGAACTAGACAAAGAACAGCAACTCAGCAAGGCAGAGCAAGGGCAACATGCCCTGCAGGTGAACGAAATGACCAACCGGCTTACCGCGCTCCAAACAGAAAACACGGTTCTGCGTTCAGAACGCGATGTGGCGCATAAAGAAAACGAGCTGCTGCGGCAGCAAATCGTAAAGGCAGAATCAGACAGCCGCAAAAAGATGGAAGAACAGTTGGAATTGGTGCGGCAGCAAATGCAGAATGCCACCCAGCAGATGCTCAAACAACGCTCGGGCGAATTGGCCGAAGAAAACCAAACCCAGATGAATGCCTTGCTCAACCCGCTTAAGCAGTCAATCAGCGAGATGCGCCAGACGATGGAAAACAGTCGCGACGTACACAACCGCAACACAGCTTCTTTGGAAAAAGCGATAGAGGAAGTAATGAAACGCGCCACAGAAATCGGACAGGAAGCCGACAAGCTGGCGCATGCCCTGCGCAACGAAAACAAGATACAAGGCAACTGGGGCGAGCTGATTCTAGACGATTTGCTCTGCGGCCAGGGACTAAAAGAAGGCATTCACTACGACAAACAGGTGCTTTTGCGCGATGCACAAGGACGTGCGCTCAAGAATGAAGAGTCGGGCAAGAAGATGATCCCCGACACCATCCTGCACTATCCTGACGGCAAAGATGCCATCATCGATTCGAAAGTGTCGCTCACAGCCTTCGTTGACTACCAGCATGCCGAATGCGATTCCGCTCGCGAAGAAGCCCTGAAGCGCCATCTCCAGAGTATCCGCCAGCATGTTCAGGAACTGGCCCGCAAAGACTACAGCAGTTATATCAAGGCACCGCGCCAGTCGCTCAACTATGTAATCATGTTTGTGCCCAACGAAGCAGCCTTGCAACTGGCACTCCAAAGCGACACACATCTGTGGCACGAGGCCTTCGAAAAAGGAGTATTCATCACCAGTGAGCAAAATCTGATGGCTGCCCTTCGCATGATACAGATAGCCTGGACACAAGTGCAACAGGCAAAAAACCAGGAAGAGATATTCAATGCGGCCCGTATGCTTCTGGACCGCGTGGCCGACTTCATCACGCTCTTCGACACAATGGGGCAAAAGATTGTCGATGCCCATACATTTTACGTAAAATCGGCCAACAAGCTGCGCGACGGCCGTCAGAGTATCGTAGGCGGTGCCCACAAGCTCATAAATCTAGGAGCCAAAAACAGCAGCAACAAGCAGATGCCTCAAGCCAACGAAAGCGGCATTCCCAGCATCAGTCCGCTGACCGACCTTTCATCTGAAAGCAAATAAGCCAAAAACAATCCGCCCGTATGAGTCGGCAAACACTGCTCGGCCATACGGGCGGACATCTAAACCATAAAAAGGCCGGCATCGTCATCTCAGTCATCCAGCCTCATAAATTTGCCTTTGGCATCGAAGCGTACCGACAAACCATTGTGCAAGTCCACCTCATAGCCTCCTTTTCTCATTTTCTCGATATTCTCAACCCCCACATCCGGGAAGTTCTGTTTGAGATAATTCTGTATGGCCGCCGGAATCAAAGCAGCCGGAACCGGAGTCAGTTTGCAATCCACTTCCGTCCATTCGCCTTTCTTGTTAAAATCAATCTGCGTACCATCCTCAAACACCGCCTCGAAAGTAGCAGCCTGCATCACCTCCTTATCCATTTTGACATAAGAAAGCTTTGCATTCGGGAAATGCTTCCGAATCATGGTACGTGCAGCCACCGGCAGGTTATTGATATCTTTAGTAATCACATCTTTGGCAAAACCACTCAGGGTAAGTCCCATCATAGCCATCAATAAAAACATTTTCTTCATAATCGTCTGATTTTTAAAATACCTAATTTATTGTTTTATTCGAATACACTTGTCATCCATACACCCCATCCTCCACCGTTTAGAAACCGTTTAAATCCTGTTCAGGTCCTGTTTAGATGCTGTTTAGACAGAAGTTCCAAACACCATCTAAATACCATCTAAATACCCTCTAAACAGTATCTAAACACTTTTTGGATGCGGGAAGACCGGGAGCAACTAATCTTTCAAGCGCTTCAGATTACCTTCGGAGTCGAACACCAGTTTCAGACCGTTATACAGTTCCACCTCGATTTTCCGGGCGTGCATCTCAACAGAAGCCACCGAGTCTGTGGGAAAATTCTGTTGCACATACGATGCAACCTTTGGCACAATAACAGACAGAGGCACGGCCGATCTTTTACATTCCACCTTTTTCCAGTCTCCGTCTGCATCAAAGGCCACTTCATCCCCATTCGTCAGCACCACCTTATACTCTGTATCCAACCACTCCTTGTCTATCTTGACATAAGAAATAGGATGTCCCGAAAAATGCTGTTCCACAAACGAGCGTGCCTGTTGAGGCAATTGAGCCATATCCCTCGTCACCGTCTCATTCTGACACGAAGCAAGAGCAGCAGAGGCAAACAACAGCGGTAAAAACAAAAACTTCATAACCATTCTTATATTAAGCGAGTCCTTGATAAAGGAAACTCTATTTTCTCATCTTTTTGATAGCACAAAGAAAAGAGCCAAAATGGGAATGATTTAGGAATTTGGAGCAGAAATTGCAATATTTACAATGTTTAACTCAAAAACATGCATCCCCTCATAGCGATAAACAACAGGTATTTGATAAAAATCAGCAATAGACTTCACGATAGCCAATCCCAAACCGGTAGAATGCGTATGGCCTTGATGATAAAAACGGCGGAACACACAATTCGGGTCAAGCGGCATATCTCCGCTGTTTGCCACCGTCAGCATCCCATTATGGAGCGTCACCTCCACCACTCCGCCACACATTGTATGCACCATGGCATTTTTGAGCAAGTTTCCCACGAGCACCTGTGCCAGCGATTCATCCATTTTCACCTTATATATAGAGTCATACCGAACAGAGGTTTTGAGATTCTTGTCGGCATAGATTTCATTCATTTCTTCCAGGGTATCCGACAGCAGTTTGGGCAAATCCAGAACCGAAGCCTCGATAAACTGCCCGTTGTTGATGCGCGACAAGAGCAAAAGCGATTTGTTGAGTCGCACCACGCGGTTCAACGCCTGAAACATGTCGTCCACATACATCAATTGTTTTTCGGTAACCCCCTCCGATTCGGCCAGCAGTTCCAGTTTTCCGCGCATCACTGCCAGAGGCGTTTGCAGTTCGTGCGATGCATTTTCCGTAAACTCTTTCTGTTCCAGGAAAGCCATTTCCGTACGCCGTGCCATGTCGGCAGCCGTTTTGTTCAAGATTCTAAACTCACGGATATCCGAATCAGCATCCAAGTCAGGCGCCGTCTTTCCCGGTGTCAGCTGCTGCATCCACAGCACCAGACGGTGCAAGGGGCGGAACACCCTTTTCAGCGAAGCATAAACACCCACAGCCGTACACAGCAAAAGCACCACAAACAACACGACCAATGCCCAGCAGATGGCCTGAATCAAATCATCCCTTTCCAGAGTAGACTGTGTGAGAGTCAGTTCGTAGAATCTTCCGTCCGCCATACGGAAACAACTTTTCATCACCCTCACCGGCTCATATTCACATTCCGTTTGGATATAAACCAAAGAATCAAAATACAGTTCCCGATAGTTGCCGGCCTCTTCGGCAGACAATTCCCGAAAAGCATACCGCTGCATAATCGAGTCATTCTTAAGCAAAAGGTCCGGGTTTTGCAACACTTTACCAATCAGCACCTCGTGCGTATTGTTCAGCGCATCATCCGTTTCGTCCATCACCTCGTGCAGCACGATAAAATAAAACACCGTGCCCCACAAAGCCAAGATGAACAAAACCACAAAGAAAATCACCCTGTTGGTATAACGAATCAGTTCCATAACTTTGCCTTAAACAATCAGTTTATACCCAAATCCATACACCGCCTTGATTTCGGGAGTAGCACCGGCAGTTTTCAGTTTTTTTCTCAGGTTCTTCACTTGCGAATAAATAAAGTCCAAACTGTCAGCCTGGTCGATATGATCCCCCCACACCGATTCGGCCAAAGAAGTTTTATTGATCAGCCTGTTGGGATTCGACACGAAATAATACAGCAAGTCGAATTCCTTTCTGTTGAGCGAGATTTCCCGGCTGTCAACACACACCTGGCGTTTGTCGGGAAACACCACCAGATTATCGAGCACGATGCTCGTGTCGCCGTCAGCATTTTTGCGTCGCAACACCGATTTGATGCGTGCATGCAATTCGGCCAGATGAAAAGGTTTTGCCAGATAATCGTCGGCTCCGAGGTCCAGTCCTTTAATCTTGTCCTCCACAGAATCCTTTGCCGACAGCACGATAACCCTTTCTGGTTTGCGCATTCGTTTCAGTTCGGCCAGAATATCCAGTCCGTTCCCGTCGGGCAGCATCACATCCAGCAGCACACAGTCATAATCATACTCCTGGATTTTGCTCAAGGCAGTTTTAAAGTCAGGTGCCGACTCCACCCTGTACATTTCTTTTTGGAGCGATTCGCACACCATATCCCTGAGTGCGTTCTCATCCTCTACAACCAAGATTTTCATAAGCACTTCCTCCCAACAATCCTGCAGTCCGCATTACATAATCCCGTCCACTTCCAGTTCCTCTCTTTTCCTGTATCCCGAGCTCGTCATTAAGGCTATCAAATTCTGCTCTCCGTCTGTCACTCTTACTTCCAGAAAAGGCACCTTTCCGTGATTCATTAATTCTCGAGCCTCGGCAAAGAGCGGTCCCGGGTAAGCCGGTTTCAGAAACGTGATGCCGGCATTCAGCGACACGGTGAGTTTTCCCCGGCTGTTAGCCGCCACGCCAAACGCCATATCCGCCAGTGCGAATATCACGCCCCCGTGACATATTCCCGCCAGATTCAAGTGGCAAGGTTTCACAGTCATCCCTACTTTGGCATACCCCTCTTGTGCCTCAACGACCTTAGCTCCGAGCATATTCTCAAAAGCATCGCAGTCAAACAAATCCTTTAATGTTCCCATATATACCTTATTATAATATAAGCCTCTGTCATTGTCTCAACAGAAGCAAAAGTAAAGGTAGTAAAAGCTATGTAAAAAGAGAATTCAAAGAGTGCTAAATAAACATTATTTGTGTAACATTCAACCGGAATAATCCGTATCTTTGAGAGAATACTAAAAGCCTTTTAAAATTACGAATCAAAAACAAGTAACTCATGATCAGTATAAAAATTGAGATAAGCAGCTGGTGGAAACTGGTGCTTATACTAACCGTTATCGGACTCATCTCTTTTGGTTTTTATTGGGCCACCCGTTTTGTAGACCCTGTTCAGGATTATGAAATCACCGACGATTTGGGCGGCAACATATTCCCTTCGGCCATTCTGTCCACCGCCACAACCGAAGCCCAGATTATCAAGCCTCATGTGGCGCACTACTTGGGCAATCCCAAATCCGGCCTTGCCATACGCATCCAATCGCCCACGGAGAATTGCCATCTGAGCATCACCGTGTCCGAAACACCCTTTTGCCAGATATCCGTATCCGAGTTTGTATTGCCCGAGAAAGGAACCGAATACCTTATTTATCCGGACATCATCTGGAACTACGAAAAACTGAAGAGCAACAAGCAGGCCATACCGGTGAGCATCACGATGAACGTCCGAGCCAACCACAAAGATCTGGGGCAGCAAACCAAAACCTTCTCTGTGCGCAGCATCAACGAGTGTCTTTTGGGCTATTTGGGCAAGGACAACAAATACCACACCACCTATGAGTTCTTTTCGGCCTACGTGAACGAGGATAATCCTCTTATCGACAAGATACTTCGCGAAGCGCTGAACACCAAAATCGTGGACCGCTTTTTGGGCTATCAGAGCAAGCGCAAGGACTATGTAGACAAGCAAGTCTATGCCCTATGGAACGTGTTGCAGAAGCGCAATTTCCGCTACAGTTCCATTTCAAACAGCAGTCTTTCGAGCAACATTGTGTTTTCTCAGCGCGTTCGTACGTTCGACGATGCCTTGCAATCCTCCCAGATAAACTGTGTGGACGGCAGCGTACTTTTTGCTTCGCTGTTGCGTGCCATCAACATCGATCCTGTGCTGGTGCGCATTCCCGGACACATGTTTGTGGGCTATTACACCAACAAGCAGCACAGCGAGATACACTTTTTGGAGACGACAATGATTGGTGATGCCGACATGGACGACTTTTTCCCCGAAGAGAAGCTCGATTCTACCATGATGGGCAAGAGCCAGAACGAAGTGTCGCACATAGCATTCGAGAAGTCAAAGGAATATGCCGACCGCAAATACGAAAGCCACAAAAAAGAGTTCGGCACGGACAACAAGAACTATATGTTTCTGGAAATCTCGCGGAATATCCGCAAAACCATACAACCAATTGGTAAGTAAAGCCTAATTTTCGTATTGTATTCGTAACAAAGATGTACGAAATTGATATAAGTCAACAAATGCGCAATTTTATGCTAAAAAGCATATCTTTATTTGGAAGAGAGGCCTGAAACATCGTATCTTTGCATCGGATAACAAAAAGGATAACACAAATAACACTACCGAAAGAGTTCGGTATGATGAACTAGATTGTTTAATACAAAAATTGAGAATTATGGCATTTTTTATGTTTGTAATTATCGCTGTGGGTGTATCTGCAGCCGTAGTAGAGTTTAACAAGAGTAATGGTAAGTTCTTTAAGAAAGGATCAACAATGTTTTTCCGTGATGAGGACTTGAAAAACAGTGCAACCTGCTAATACAGGTGCTTGCACTTTTAAATTGAAAATTTAATTTTGTATATATATAGCGGGATTCCCTCGGGAGTCCCGCTTTTTTTTGTGCCTGCTAATGGTTTAAAAGGAGTTCTTTCCTCAGCCTACATTTTTTTATCGGTATTGCACGAGATAAGCCGAAGTTCAAAAAGTAGCTTGCACAAGCAGAAAAATACCTTCCCCCAAAAAATAAAATTTAAAATGCAGATAGAGTACACAGCAGACACTTATCTTTGCAGAAATCAAGCAGGCTGGGAAACTAAATAAAAGCCAAATATGTAGATACAAAAAAGTCTCCCGTTAAAGGACGAGAGACAAACCTAATGTTTTCACAACGGAATAATCCTTATTGTGATTTGCTTCATTTTAGTATCAGCAAAAATACAAATATTTTTTTGTTCAAAAAACAAAAACACATAGAAAAATTGTATATTTGAGAAATTTTAAAAAAATAAGTAATGAAGAAGATAATTGGATTAGATTTAGGAACTACTAGTATTGGGTGGGCCTATGTACACGAAGCCGAAGAAAAAAATGAAAAATCTTCGATAGTTAAACTGGGAGTGCGCGTCAATCCACTCACAACAGATGAGATACAAAACTTCGAGAAAGGAAAAAGTATTACGACTAACAAAGACAGAACATTAAAAAGATGTGCACGCAGAAATCTTCAACGCTATAAACTTAGAAGAGAAGCACTCATCAACATTCTGAAGGAAAATAACATACTTCACGAGGATACCATCCTTTCCGAAGAGGGGAATAAAAGTACGTTTGAAACCTATCGACTTCGAGCAAAAGCAGCTGTCGAACAGATTTCTCTTGAAGAATTTGCTCGTGTACTACTTATGATTAATAAGAAACGAGGATACAAAAGTTCTCGAAAAGCACCAAGCGAAGACGGAAAATTATTTGACGGCATGGATATTGCCCGTAAGCTATACGAAGAAAACTTAACACCGGGTGAACTATGTTTTAATCTTCTAAAAAAAGGGAACCGTTATCTACCGGAGTTTTACCGTTCTGATTTGCAAGCAGAATTCAATACTATCTGGAATTTCCAAAAACGCTTTTACTCTACTATTCTTACAGACGAACTTAAAGAAAGTCTGACAGGCAAGTCCAATATATTACCTATTTTGGAAAAGCATTTCATTTGGAGCGAACAAGAAAAAGTTTGGGATAACGAATCTGCATCAACAAAAAGAATTTCGATTGAAAAAGGATTGGAAGACATCAAACTCACCAGTGTTCAAGAAAAGAAGTTTGAATGCTACAAATGTCGGGTACTTGCGCTTACAGAACAAGTCTCGTTAAAGGAATTGGCAATAGCTCTCAACAACATCAATCAGCAAATAAATGCATCAAGCGGTTATCTTGGTGCAATCAGCGACCGAAGTAAAGAATTGTACTTTACTCGCCAAACGGTGGGACAATATCTGATGACCAGACTAGAACAAAATCCAAACAACAGTCTGAAAAACCTTGTTTTTTACAGACAAGACTATTTGGATGAATTTGAAACTCTATGGGAGCAGCAAGCATGCTATCATTCCGAACTGACTCCTGAGTTAAAGCAAGAGATTCGGGATGTTATCATCTTCTTTCAAAGAAGACTGAAAAGCCAGAAAGGGCTAGTTAGTCTATGTGAATTTGAAACAAAAGAAATAGAGATTGAGAAAGACGGTAAAGTTCAAAAAAAGAGAATTGGCACCAAAGTCATTCCTCGTTCTCACCCACTGTTTCAAGAGTTCAGAATCTGGCAAACATTAAACAATCTGGAAGTTACCTTCCCTGAGAATGCAGAAGATTCGCCTGCAGCTAATCATCGTCCGCTCTATCTCACCGAGATGACAACCTTGGCTCATGAATTAAGAACCAAGAAAAGCATAAGCAAAACAGAAGCTCTCAAAATTCTTTTTGGGCGCTCAAAAGGATATGACCTTAACTACAAAGCCATAGAAGGAGACAAAACCAATTTTGTACTTCTTGAAGCATTCAATAAAATGTTAGAGAGAAAAGGTCATGACGAAATAGATTTGAAATTATCTACAGACAAAATTATCAGTCAATTCAAAGAAGCATTCGCACAATACAATTGGAATACAACTGTCTTTGATATTGATTTAAGTGTGGATAACAAACAAATAGAGCAACAGGCATATTTTAAACTTTGGCACTTGCTCTATTCATACGAGGGTGACAACTCACGAACCGGTGACGAACATTTAATAGAAAAGGTTGCGTCACTTTGCTGTGCTGAAAAGGAATGCGCAGCAGCAATGACTCATGTTGCATTCGAATCAGATTATGGAAGTCTTAGTGCGAAAGCCATAAAAAAAATCATGCCATTCTTAAAGGATGGATATAGATATGATGCAGCCTGCAGCGCAGCAGGTTATCGCCACTCGGCATCTTCACTTACCAAAGAGGAAATAGAAAACAAAGTCTTGGCTGAAAAGCTAGAGTTACTTCCTAAGAACTCTTTGCGTAATCCAGTTGTAGAGAAAATATTAAATCAGATGGTCCATGTCATCAATGCTTTAATTGACGAATATGGTAAGCCAGATGAAATACGCATTGAATTAGCACGAGAACTTAAGAAAAATGCCAAAGAGCGAGCTGATATGCTCAAAGCAGTCAACGACAACAATAAGGAAAATGAACGAATCAGAGGAATTATTCAAAAAGAGTTCAATAAGCCTTATGTCAGTCGTAACGACATCATTCGCTATAAACTGTACGAAGAACTTAAAGATAACGGATATAAAACATTATATTCCAATAAGAAGATTCCAAAAGAACTATTGTTCTCTAAGGATATTGATATAGAACACATCATCCCACAAGCCAGACAATTTGATGATTCTATATCCAATAAAACATTGGAATATAGAGCTGTCAATATAGCCAAAGGAAGCCAAACAGCCTATGACTATATGAAAAATAGTGTCAGCGAAGAAGAATTTGCACAATATGTGAATCGGTGCAGAGTACTTTTCGACAAAAAACCTGCCAAGTTGAGAAAACTGTTGATGTCAGCAAAAGACATTGGCGAAGGCTTTATTGAACGCGATTTGCGCAATACACAATATATCGCAAAGAAAGCTATGTACATGCTGCACGACATTTGTAAAAGAGTTGTTGCAACTACCGGAAGTATTACTGACCGCTTGCGTCAAGACTGGCAGTTGGTAGATGTTCTTAAAGAACTTAATCTGCCTAAATACCAAGCTTTAGATATGGTAGAGACTTTTGAAAACAATGGAAAGAAGGTAGTTAAGATTAAAGATTGGACCAAACGAAACGACCATCGCCACCATGCTATGGACGCTTTGACTGTAGCCTTTACCAAAGATGCATTCATTCAATACTACAATCACAAGAATGCATTGATGGATACAGAGCATAAAGAACATGCAGTTGTGGATTCCATCTCTAACAAATACTTTAAGGGAAAAGTGGCATTGCCTCCTATCCCGTTACAAGAGTTCCGTGCAGAAGCTAAAAAGCACTTGATGCAACTGCTTGTTTCTCAGAAAGCCAAGAACAAAGTAGTTACCCGTAATGTCAACAAGATTAAGACAAAAAACGGAGAGAAGGCTATTGTTCAACTAACTCCAAGAGGACAGTTGCATAAGGAAACAGTATATGGCAGTATAAAACAATACATAACCAAAGTAGAGAAAATCGATGCTTCGTTCACAAAGGAAAAGTTGGCAACCGTATGCAATAAAAAGTATCGCGAAGCCTTACTTGAGCGTCTGCAAGACTGCGACAATGACCCAAAGCGTGCCTTTACAGGAAAAAATGCTTTGAATAAAAAACCGATATTCCTGGATGCATCACAGAACAAGTGTGTACCGGAGAAAGTTAAAACGGTTCAATTTGAAACAAACTATACGGTACGCAAACCCATCTCTCCAGATATTAAAATTGAAAAGGTAATAGATCAAAGAATACGTCAGATATTACAACAAAGACTGGATGAGTACGGCAATGCAAAACTTGCGTTTTCCAACTTAGAAGAAAATCCGATTTGGTTAGATAAAGAAAAAGGTATTGCCATTAAAAGGGTGAAGATATCAGGCATTAGCACTGCCCAGGCTTTGCACGACAAACGTGATAAGAATGGCCATTTGATACAAAATGCTTCCAATGAAAAGATACCTGCTGATTACATCAGCACCGGCAACAATCATCATGTTGCCATTTATCAAAAGCCACTAACTGATAAAAAGGGAATGCCTATATTTGATGACAACGGCAACATGCAATATGAGCTTGATGAATCTGTTGTATCCTTCATGGAAGCTGTAACAAGAGCCAATCAGGAATTACCAATAATAGACAAAACGTACAATCAAGATTTAGGCTGGAAATTCCTCTTCACCATGAAACAAAATGAATATTTTGTTTTTCCGAATGAAAAGACAGGATTCAATCCTTTGGCAGTTGATTTGATGGATCCAATAAATTATCCGCAAATCAGCGAGAACCTTTACCGAGTTCAAAAGCTCAGTACTAAATATTATGTATTCAGACATCATCTGGAGACTACTGTAGAAACTAACAATAAAACAAAAGGATTTACCTGGAAGATTTTCCAAAGTTTCAAAGGTTTAGACAAAATTGTCAAGGTCCGAATCAATCATATCGGAAAAATTGTATCTGTAGGCGAGTATTAAATACTTGCCTACAGCATCACCTCAACAACAGATAGATTTATGATAAAAAAGACATTGTATTTTGGAAATCCGGTTTACTTGTCATTAAGGAATAACCAACTGGTCATTCGGCTTCCGGAAGTAGAGAAATGTGATACATTATCTGAGTCTTTCAAAAACGATGCTGTTATAACCAAACCGATAGAAGATATTGGTGTAATTATATTAGACCACAAGCAGATAACCATCACATCCTCTGCTCTCAATGCACTCTTAGAGAATAATTGTTCCGTTATTACATGCAATGACAAAAGTATGCCGGTAGGCTTAATGCTTCCTCTATATGGAAACACAACCCAAAACGAACGTTTTCGTTATCAATTAGAAGCATCACAGCCTTTAAAGAAACAGCTATGGCAACAAACCATCAAAACCAAAATAGCCAATCAAGCTGCTGTTTTAAAGATGTGCACAGGCGAAGACTTTCCATGTATGAAGGTGTGGTCCAACAATGTAAAGAGCGGTGATCCGGATAATTTGGAAGCCAGAGCTGCTGCCTTTTATTGGAAGAATTTATTCCCTATCGAGCATTTCACAAGAGATAGAGAAGGCATACCTCCTAACAATCTACTCAATTATGGTTATGCCATATTGCGCGCAGTGATAGCACGAAGTTTAGTAGGAAGCGGTTTATTACCAACGCTTGGCATACATCATCACAATAAGTATAATGCCTATTGCTTGGCTGATGACATAATGGAGCCATACCGACCATACGTCGATAAACTGGTTTATGAATTATTTCATAAGTATGATGATTGTAGCATAATAAGCAAAGAGCTAAAATCAGCCTTACTAAGTGTACCGGCATTAGAAGTCACCATAATGGGTAAACGAAGTCCTCTGATGGTAGCTGCGAGTCAAACTACTGCATCTCTCAATAAATGCTTTAGTGGAGATTTAAGAAAAATATATTATCCAGAAATATAATGGACAGATTAAGTGAATATAGAGTTATGTGGGTTTTAGTGTTTTTTGATTTGCCAACAGAAACCAAAAGGCTTAGGAAGGCTTACATGAAATTTCGGAAACACTTGTTAAACGATGGTTTTACAAGATTTCAATTTTCTATCTACATGCGACATTGTTCAAGTCATGAAAATGCCGCAGTACACATTAAACGAGTAAAATCGTTCTTACCGGAATATGGAAATATTGGCATTTTGTGTATTACAGACAAGCAATTTGCAAACATTGAGCTATTTTATGGAAAGAAAGTGTCAGAACCAATAGATCCAGGACAACAATTGGAACTATTTTAAAACAATAAATCCCGCTCTAGAGCGGGATTTATTGTTTAAGAACTACCATTTTTTTATTTTCTAATTAACTTTGTAAGTAGCTAATAATCAAATAAAAACATACATTCTGTTGTTCTTTACAACACAAAGATACTAAAAATGAAAGCAAATCACAACAGTATAACAGAGAAATATCGCCTCGTCTTTGT
>Garth_p1__coassemble_554_pt1 | contig 60492 bp, 54 predicted proteins | sample Garth_p1__metabat2_low_PE_037 | metagenome-assembled genome bin Garth_p1
CACGACTCCGAACATCTTTACGTTTTCCTTGACGGTTCGTATTTTTTACCCGATATTCCAACTTATATTAATAAGGTAGAATATCGCTCTTGTACTACGTATATCTGTCTATGTAAATCTTTCAAAGAACTCTTTCTTCTTGTTTCGCTCAGAGAACTGCACCGCTCGTCGTGAGCAGCGTTTGTTTCTCGTTTGCGGTTGCAAAGGTAGATACTTTTTCTATAACCACCAAATATTTCCAAGAAAAATTTCAAGAGAATATTTGCATAAAGATACGTATTTCCTAAGAAAAAATCAAATAAATTACTGAGTAACATAGAATTAACTAATCAGAAACATCAGCAAAAAAAATCATTTTTTCTAAGTTTTTTTTCGAAGCAACTGCAAATTTCGGAATTCAGTCGTTTTATAGCGATTAAACACCCTACTCCATCGGACTATAAAAATCACATATCGAAACAGAATTTTCTATTCGCTAAATCGGTTTGTCCCATCTAAAGACATTGTCATTTGTACTATAGATTGTAATCCATCATTTCTAAAACCACTTTTTGTGCCGTCTGTTCTTTTGATTCCTGTTCCCCAAATGACATAAACTCATTTTTCAGAACGTAAACGCTACCATTTGCTGCATGATTCTGTCAGAAGATGAATCTCGACATGAATACTTACCTTTAAAACATATTCGTTTTTACCTGTCATCAAGTAAGCCTTTCGAATAAAACATGAGCTTATCTTTAACTGTAGCAGTTCACCTATATATAGCATATTATCCGTTAAAAGCAATAAGAAACAGCCTAAAAAAATACACCTTATTATAAAGAGGACATATTTTACTAACGCTCACACAGAAAGATTAAACATGAAAGATACTACAATACAAGCAAGTGATCCTTTGTTTTTATTGTATAATAAAATAAAAATAAGAGAAAGGCCTATCTGTCTCATCACATAGACTTTGAAGTATAATCCACTTTCTCGTGCATCACACTTACTCCGTTGACTATGCAAAAACTCATCAGTAAAGCAGTAAACGACAAAGCAAATATACGGCTATGTTCTTCCAGGAAGACCAAGAATTTCATTTCCGAATCAAAATTCCATAAAGGAGTCTGTTCAGGCATCACGTAAAGGAAGGCCATCAATACGGCACAACAGATTCCCCCTGCAAGGAAAGCCACCAACACAGCATATTTATACCGACGTATCTGCCGGTCCTGCACCTGTTTGATGTATTCCACAGCATCCAGTTTTCGGCTCAATTTTTCCATAAACAACCGATTACTGCTCAAATCAGGACGAAAATCCTGAAACAAAGTCTGTAACTCATCCGCTTTATTCATGTGCTCTTCATTTTAAGTTTCAATTGTTCTCGTCCTCTCGACAATTGCTTTTTCACAGCATCCGTGCTGCAATCCAGTATCTGACCTATCTCCTTTATCGAATAACCTTTCAGATAGAAAAGCAAAATAGCCGAACGTTCTTTCAATGGCAAGGAGGCTATAGCCGCATATAAATCTTGATAAAGAAACGAACGGTCTGCGGCAAAGGAAGCATCAGATAGTGCTGACGCCTCATCCAGCGAATCTATATCCCGCATCGCACGTTTCTTATCCAAAAATGTGCGATGCGCTATTTTATACAGCCAGGAAGCCATTTTACCTTCGTCGTGATACGAATGAAGCGAGAGGTAGGCCTTAACCAAGGTCTCTTGTGAAATATCATCGGCCTCTTCCCGATTACCGGCACACAGAGCCAACAGGAAGCGCCGCAAAGATTCCTGCTCCTGCTCCACCCATTGTATGAACTGTTCTCGGTTCACCGCATCTCTTCTTTACTTTCAGACTCCAGTTCCTTCGCCAATACTTTCCAACTAACCCAATAAGTGAGTAGGAAAGCGATACCAACAACACAAGCAACCACACCCCCCAGCAACATCACATCATTGATTGCAGCTCCTCCCCAAAGAGTCCGTATCAGCACAAAACCTATCAGAGAAACTCCCAATGCAACAAATACCGTTCCCCAAAGAAAACGTTGCATCAGTTTTTCCTTCAGTGTTTTCTGCGGCGGATTCATCTTCTTGAAAAAATCCTCCACGTCAATTTCCGAATTCTTCTCAATAGCAGCTAGCACTATTTCCGTGCGCTTATTGGTGTCATTCGCCTTTTTACGCATATCCAACCATACGATCAACACGGGCAACACGACAACAATACCCAATGGTACCAGAATTTCTGCCAGTTGGGATAAAATAAAATCCATATTATTCATTTTCAATACAATTTAAATTATTCTATAAATTTATTTTATTGAGCTGCTCAGTTATATAACGATATGAGAAAGGAAAAGGTGACAATACTTCTTCACTTTTTTTCTGATTTTGTCATTGCGTAACCCTTATATACAAAAATAGTAGAAAAGAATACGCACCTTATTATAATAAAGACATCTTTTACACTCACTTAAAACCCACCCCACCAAGAGATAAAACAAAAAGATGCTGTAACAAAAAAATCAGTTTTGTTATGAGACATTCTATATTTCAAAGCTTTGGAATATTAACTTATCATGTTCAGAAAAGGTTGATATCCCGTTTCTCAGACTTTATAACAACATAAAAGCAAGCTATATGACCAACAATTCTTAACAGGGAATATAAATCCAGACTAGCATCCATCATACTTCCTTTCTTGATTTTCATCAGCTCGTGTAAACTTTCTTCTCTGCATGCTTGCATATAATCTCAGGAATCTGTACTTTTAATGAGTGCATGGTTTGTGTATTTAGTGGTTTGGTCACTCCTAAATTACAAACTTCAGAGCTGACACGTAAGTACTAGCCCTTTAATACTGTTCAGATACGCATTTTGAGATACAATCTTTTTTCAGAGCATTCCCCATGCTCGTTTTTATAAAAATAAAGGCGATAACAAGATTGACTTTCCTGTTATCGCCTTTAGTATATTATTAAAAAGCAAGCCGGCAACACCCGGGTTTACCAGCTCCTTATTTATGATGAATCAGATTCAGAAACTCTTCACGAGTTTTGGCTTGTTGAAAAGCTCCGGTAAAATCACTTGTAGTGGTTACCGAATTCTGTTTTTCCACGCCGCGCATTTGCATACACATATGCTGTGCTTCGACCACCACCATCACACCCAACGGATTCAATGCTTCCTGTATGCACTCCTTAATCTGTAATGTCATACGTTCCTGCACCTGAAGGCGGTGAGAAAAGCTATCCACCACACGAGCAATCTTGCTCAATCCTGTGATGTATCCATTTGGGATGTACGCAACATGCACTTTACCATAAAAAGGCAACATATGATGTTCGCACAAAGAAAAGAAATCAATATCCTTAACAATAACCATCTGGTTATAGTTTTCTTTGAATTTGGCAGAATTTAAGATTGCAGCCGGATCCTCATGATAGCCTCTCGTTAATGTGAGCATCGCTTTGGCTACACGTTCCGGAGTTTTCAGCAATCCTTCACGACTTGCATCCTCTCCCAACAGTGAAAGAATATCTTTATAGCGAGCTGCCAGCTCATTTTGTGCCTTCAAAGCTTCATTGTTTGTCTGTTCCATATCAATAAGCAACTTGTATTTTGCACTTTACAATCACAGCTTCACCGAATGCACCTGTAGCCTTAAGGGCGCGCAACACTTCTCCGGCTTCTGCATAAGAACGAAAGTCTCCTATGCGACAAGTCCAGCGCGGACTATGAAAATGAGTATATACAGGAATATCTCCTACATATTTTTTCACCATACTTCCTTTCTTTATAGCCTGCTCGCGTGCCGCACGTGAATTTCCACCAGAATATACCTGAATACGATAACCCACTGTGGTATATCTAGAACGATAAACTTTAGGAGCATTTCCCTCTTCCTTGGGCTGTTCGGACGATACCGCATTACCAGCTTCTGCCTTTTTCAAAATCTGTTCGGATGACATTTCGCTTTTTGAAGCTGCACCGTTGACCAAACGTTCTATTGCTTGGTCTTGATAAATCACAACTTTTCCCTTTCCATTCTCCATACGCTTCAGTTTTTCTGTAAAATCCTGAGCAGAAAGAGAACTTGCCAGCATGAATCCCAAAGATAGAATAACAAGGTGCTTCATATAAAAACCATTAAAAAATTAAGGGACAGCTTCATGCCATGTCCCTATAAAAAGAAAATGCCATTCCTGCTACTGTCCCGACAGACAAGGAGCCGGAATGGCATTTAATAATGTATACAATGTTCAATGATTCTCTATCGAACTACGGAATTAAGCTTTCCAAGCATCGATGATACCCTTGAAATCAGCGCACTTCAATGCAGCACCACCAATCAAACCACCGTCTACGTTTGGCTTAGCAAAGATTTCCTTTGCATTAGAAGGCTTGCAGCTTCCACCGTAAAGGATTGAAACATTTTCAGCAGCCTCGGCACCAAATTTCTCAGCAATAGTGCTACGGATAAATGCATGCATCTCTTCTGCCTGCTCAGCTGTAGCTGTCTTACCTGTACCGATAGCCCATACTGGCTCATAGGCCAAGATGATGTTTGAGAACTGCTCTGCAGTAAGATCAAACAAAGAACCTTCCAACTGAGCTTTAACAACCTCGTTCTGCTTTTCAGCCTCACGTTCTTCCAATACCTCACCGATGCAGAAGATAACCTTCAAACCGTTAGCCAAAGCCAAGTTTACTTTCTCTTTCAAGATTTCAGCAGTTTCACCATAGTAAGCGCGACGCTCAGAATGACCCAAAATTACATACTGAGCACCTGTTGACTGAACCATAGAAGCAGAAACTTCACCAGTGAATGCTCCTGAAACCTTATCTGCACAGTTTTCTGCACCCAAACCAATCAAGTTTGCGTCCAACACGTTAGCTACAGAAGCCAAGTGGATAAACGGAGTACAGATAACAACATCACAATTTGGCTTGTCTGCTGTCAAAGCTGCGTTCAACTCTGTTGCCAAAGCAACACCTTCCTGCAAGTTCAGGTTCATCTTCCAGTTACCTGCTACAATTTTCTTTCTCATTTTCTTGTTGTTTTATTAGGTTTAAAACTCGTTTTTTATGTTTTAGCTTCTTATACATTTTTGAAGCCACCCAAAAGCGGTCTATCAATGTGAGCAACAGTAATGGAACAACATACCAAAGCAATACTTTAGCCATGCGCAACCAGAATGTTTCATGTTTTAGCACTCCTATTTGCGTCTGCTCCAAAAGCCGTCCGACATATTCCTCCTCCTGCGGCAGATCATGGCTGCTCCATTTATTGACCACAATCCCCTGCTTTAACAAAAGCAAACCCGGATTGGAACGAACAATGGTTTTTAGCGTTATGGCATCTGTCATACAGAACGGATATTCTGCCCCAGTCAAATCCTGCCACCGGGCTACTGATTCTGGCCCTGACGCTGTCAGACAATAAAAAGCATAGTGTTGCTCTCTGCAATAATCATAAATCTCATTAATCCGATCCATATTACTGTCGTCTGCCGACTCCAAATAAGGAGCTATCAGCAAGAACGTATAATTCGAATCATTCAATATCGACTCTGTCAGGTCCCCACCCTCTTCAGAGATGATTGAAAAATCATGTATAGGAGGTTCATACCCACTTTTTATCATCGTTGTTCGGCTGTCCACAAATACCCATGAACTATCCGGATAATCTTGTTCACCAAATTCCTTTCTCTCTCCATTTTTTTCCAAGATAAAAACTGTTTCAAACTCTGGTTGCGGAGCATTGTCGGGAACATTCATTCCCTGCACCAGATTAGCTCCGATGTGATAGGGGCGAAAATCAAGAATCGGCAGCCTATAGACACACCACCCAGCAAATATCCATATAAAAAAAATGGAATACATCGACACCATCCACTGGTTGCGTTCTGATATAAAGCGATTTAAAAGCCTTGGATATCTGAAGACACTTACAGCAGCAAGCAACAAACCTATATTTTTATAAAAAGTCTGCCAGTTGGTAAGCTTGAAAGCATCACCAAAACATCCACAGTCAGAAACCGGATTATCTATGGACAAATACAATGTAAAAAGAGTCATCACTACCATGAGAATCATCAAAAACATCGTTGTCATTCTCCGACGAATACCGAAGAACAAATAGATACCCAAACAAAATTCTACTACTGCCAGTAATATAGAACAGGGCAGATAGACAAAGTTTGGAACCCATTCTGCCATATGAAACGCTTCGGCATAATCTTCCAGCTTGTATTGCGTACCACGGGGGTCGACAGCCTTAACAAAACCCGACAGAATAAAAGTGAATGACAGTACAATTCGACACAGATTCACCCACCACCATTTCAATCTTCGCTGCAGTTTACTCACCAAACCTCAATTTAATAAGTCCAAATACAGAATAATTAATCATATCCATATAATTGGCATCGACTCCTTCGGATACCAAAGTTTCGCCTTGAAGCATTTCTATCTGTTTGGTTCGATAAATCTTCATCAAGATCAAGTCTGTATACGAAGAAATGCGCATCCCGCGCCAAGCCTCATCATAATCATGATTTTTTTTAAGCATCAACTCTAAAGAGGCCTGTGCATATTTATCATAATATTCCAAAGCTTGCTGTGTTGATATATCCTCTCGATCAGCAAAACCCAAATCCAACTGAATCAAGCCAATGATGCCATAGTTTACTATAGCCATAAACTCAGGATATATACCCTCGCCAACCAGGGATACCCCTTTAATTTCAAGGCTTCTGATTCTGTTTGCCTTTATAAAAATTTGATCAGTCACAGACACTGGGCGCATAATGCGCCAAGCTGCGCCATAGTCATGTAATTTTTTAGCAAACAAATCCCTACATTCGGTCATCACTTGTTCAAACTGCTGCTGGGTTTCCATTTTCCGTTTATTTCAGAGATTATTCTATTTTAAACTAAACGCAAAGTTAGTATTTTCTATTGAAAACAACAAAAAAAGAGCTCGCTATACTGAATATAGCGAGCTCTTTTTATCATTAAGAATATCTTAAAATCTGTCCTAACCGTAAAGTTGAATTACGTTTCAAGCCATTCATTTTGCACAACTTCTCTATAGAAGTACCCAATTTCTTTGCAATAACAGACAAATTCTCGCCTTTTCTTACTTTATGGATGCGGATAGAATTTTCTTTCTTTGCCGGCTTTTTCTTTTCATCAGCAGATTGCGGCACAATACTTGCCAAGTCTGCAGGCACACGCTCATTACCATTCAATACAACACCTCGACCGTTAGCACGGAACAAATAGTAATCACCAGTTACATCTTGCTGAACAAAATCAAACATTTCTGCCGGATTGATTGCTTGTCCCAGGAATCGCGTTTCAAAGTGCAAATGAGAGCCTGTTGATCTACCAGTATTACCGCCCAATCCAATAGGCTCACCCGCCTGCACCACCTGGTCTTCTTTAACCATCTGTTTAGACAAATGTCCATAAACGGTTTCCAATCCATTTGGATGACGGATTACAATATACTTTCCGTAACCATGACGCTCGTAAGCAACGATACGCACCTTACCAGAAAAAGCAGAACGAATAGTATCTCCAATATATACTTTAATATCCAATCCCTTATGCATGCGACCAAATGTACGACGATAGCCATAATTAGATGTAACCAACCGACTTGGAGTCGGCATGCAGAAATGACGTAAGTCTATCTTGTATTCTTTCGGCATTTCTACATTATAACGGTGTACATAATTATTGTGCCATCCTTGATACAAATCAAAGGCCGGATTTTGCAAATTGTCTGTATGAATCAACTTTTGCAATGCAACTGAATCTACAGAACGCATTTTTTTGTCAATGGGAGCTTGTTTTGCCAAAAGATCTTGTCCTTGCATCGGAAGAGCACTCAGCATAGCAATGACAGCCACAGTTCCCACCTTTAACATCTTGAAATTAAAAAACATTCCTTAGCTCGTTCTTCGTTAAATCTTTGTTTGTTTTATACATTAATCTATTCTCTCGGTCGTTTCACTCAAATGAAAGAAACATTTCAGATTTTTGTCTTGTCCTGACACAAACTAAAAGCTCGCAAAGCTTAACTTCATGACACAAAGCAGGAGCGATAAACAAATATCCGGTTGCAAAAATAGTTTTTTTGAAAGAAAGGAGCAATATAAATGCATATATTTTTCATTAATTAACAACTACAGTATTCTACATTTGTAGAGAAACAGTATAACAAACAATTATTATACAAGCAATTGCCCTTTCAGAAAAAAGTATAAATATTTCAACCTTTCATATAACGCGTTAATACTACATAAAAATATACTTTAAAAATTAATTTATGAAATGGCAGACCAGTTCACCTGATTTTTACGTAATTGCTTTAAACGACTCCACACAATCTGATTCTGCGGTTGATTCTCTTCTGAATCTGAATCCAACAATTGCTGTGCTTTTTGACGAGCCAATTCCAATATTTGCCCATCACGTGCCAAATTAGCAAGTTTCAAATCAAAGGCGATTCCGCTCTGCTGCGTTCCTTCCAGGTCGCCAGGTCCTCTCAACTTAAGGTCCTCTTCTGCTATTTCAAATCCATCATTTGTCTCTGTCATAATTTGCATACGCCGACGCGTATCTTTGCTCAGCTCATACTTTGTTAACAAGATACAATAAGACTGCTCTGCACCTCGGCCCACTCGACCACGCAACTGATGTAACTGAGCCAAACCAAAACGTTCGGCATTTTCTATAATCATTACAGAAGCATTCGGAACATTAACACCCACTTCGATAACTGTTGTTGAAACCAATATTTGTGTTTCTCCAGAAACAAAGCGTTGCATTTCTTCATCCTTTTCCTGAGGTTTCATCTTACCATGCACCTTACTAATACGATATTCAGGAAACACATGACAAAGATGTTCATACCCGTCTTCCAAATTCTTCACATCCATCTTTTCGCTTTCTTGAATCAATGGATATACCACATACACCTGACGTCCGCGCTGTATTTCACTTCTGATTCCCTGATAGAGTTTCTCGCGCTGACTTTCAAAATAATGAGATGTATGTACTGGTTTTCTACCTGGTGGCAATTCATCAATAACTGAAAGATCCAAGTCGCCATAAAGCGTCATAGCCAAAGTTCTCGGTACCGGTGTAGCCGTCATGACTAGAACATGAGGAGGCCAACTATTTTTTGCCCAAAGCCGGGCACGTTGCGCCACTCCAAATCGGTGTTGCTCATCAATTATAACCATACCCAAATTCTGAAATACAACAGGATCCTCAAGTACAGCATGTGTTCCGACCAAAATCTGTACAGTTCCACTGCGAACGCCCTCTATTATTTCCAGTCTTTTCTTTCCCTTAACCGATCCTTTCAATAATTCGACACGCACAGGCATATCACCTAGAAATTTTCGAAATGTTTCTAAATGCTGTTCTGCCAATATTTCTGTCGGAGCCATAATACAGGCTTGAAATCCATTATCCAAAGCCAAAAGCATACACATCAATGCCACTAAGGTTTTTCCGCTTCCCACATCACCCTGCAACAATCGATTCATCTGTCGACCACTTCCCATATCTGTACGTATTTCACGGATAACTCTTTTTTGAGCTCCGGTCAATTCAAACGGAAGATAGTGACTGTAAAATTGATTAAAATAAGTTCCAACTCGAGAAAAAACAAAACCTCTGAATTTACAGATACGGTCACGTGTATACCGCAAGATATTCAGTTGGACATAAAACAACTCCTCGAATTTTAAACGAAACTGAGCTTGGCGCAAACCTTCTGCAGTAACCGGATAATGCGCCCAAAGCAAAGCCTGACGCAACGATAGCAATTGCATTTCGTCAATTAGCCAGGACGGCAACGTCTCTGGAACCGAATCTTCCAGTCGCTCGAACAGGGTTGATGTAAAATGTTCCAATGTACGCGAATTTAGACCACTGCGCTTCATTTTTTCAGTAGTAGTATAATAAGGTTGCATGCGCATGGTTGATAAAGTCAACTGTTCAGCAGGATCTAAATCGGGGTGAGAAATACTGATACGACCATTAAATATAGAAGGTCTTCCAAATACTATATATGGTTGATGCAACTTGTAATGTGATGCAATATACTTGATACCTTGAAACCATACCAAATCCAACAAGCCGTGTCCATCTGTAAAATGAGCTGTCAAGCGACGCTTTCTACCCTCACCCGTAATTTCGAAACTTAAAATTTCTCCTCTAACTTGAACGTACGGCATATCGGCAGTCAGTTCATTGATGGTATATAACCGACTACGGTCAATATGTTTATACGGAAAAAAATAAAGAAGATCGTGTAAAGTAAAAATCTTCAATTCATCACTAAGAAGACGAGCCCTCTGCGGTCCGACTCCTGGCAAAAACTTAATATCAGTATGTTCCAAATCCGGCATAATCAGTTATTTAACAAGAATTTCTGCAACTTTTAAATCATAAGGCGTAGTTAATTTGATATTTTCTCTATTTCCGGTAATTAAAGCAACAGGGATGCCAGAAGCCTCAACTACAGAAGCATCATCGGTATACAAATCCGAAAAAGGTTGACTGTAGGCACGTTTCAGTATGTCTGCCCGAAAAGTCTGTGGTGTCTGTACTAATTTGAGAAGCGAGCGGTCGATAGCATGATTGTTACCATCCTTATCAAGGAAGCGTACAGAATCTATCATATCCAATACTGGAACAACAGCACCATGTTGGATTGCACCTTCATAACAGTCAATAATAACTTGAGAAGAAACAAAAGGACGCACACCATCATGAACGGCAATCAAAGCGTCCGCTTCACTCTCAGGTATTTTTTCCAATCCTTGCTTTACAGAATGAAAGCGAGTAACACCTCCATCTGCCAACACATAAGGTATCCGAAAATTATACTGATGACATAATTCAGTCCAATAAGACTGTTGCTCACGAGGCAACACCAAAATAATTCGGATGGATATATCTGTATGATAAAAAGCTTCTAAGGTCCGCATCAACACAGGAATTCCTCCAACAGGAAGAAATTGTTTGGGAATTTCCCCACCCATACGCATTCCTTTTCCACCGGCAACAACAACTGCATATTTGTTCATATATCATCTTATTAATTTAAGCCTCTACCCTTGTGAGGCAGAGGCTATAATTTACACATATAAAATCTCTACTTACAGAACCAATTCTGTATACAGCATTCCTTTCTTTAAAGCCACGACCTGATCCTCGCCCACAAACAGAGCAGCAATGGTATAGGCAAATTCAAACACTGCAGCCGGTCCTTTGCCTGTAACAAATTGTCCATCACATGTTACAAGGCTGCCAGTGCATGTAGCCCCCTCTAATTCTTCTTCAAATCCGGGATAGACCGTAGCCTTACGTTCTTTCAGCAATCCCATTCGGCCATAGACCAAAGGAGCTGCACAAATTGCAGCCAACAAACCTCCTGCATCGTATTGTTTCTGAATTGCATTACGCAATCCTTCATGTTCATACAAATTATAAGCTCCTGGCAGTCCGCCTGGCAATATAAACATGGATGCATTGTCTAGACTTGCCTCTTCAAACACGTCATCTGCTTGAATCAGAATATCGTGTGATCCGCGAACCATTAAATTACCTGTTACAGAAACTGTGCGGACAGATAATCCTGCTCTACGCAAAATATCTACTACAGCCAAAGCTTCCATCTCTTCTGAACCATCAGCTAAAAACAAATAAATTGGTTTCATAATAAACTCCTTACCTTATATATTTAATATTTGCAGAAATATTTCAACATAGTTAATTCCTACCTCAAACACTCTAAATAACGATGAATTGTTTCTTCCATACCCAAATAAAGAGCATCACATATTAAAGCATGGCCGATGCTAACTTCATCAAGCCAAGGAATTTCACGATGCATGTAAGCCAAATTCTCCAAACTTAAGTCATGCCCCGCATTCAAGCCCAACCCTACGGAGCGAGCACATTCTGCAGCTCGAATAAAAGGTGCAATGGATTCTGCCGCATTTTCCGCATAGTGCAAAGCATACGGCTCGGTATAAAGTTCCACACGATCTGCTCCAATTCGGGCCGCATATTCTATTTTTTTTATTTCGGTACCTACAAATATAGATGTACGAATACCATATTGCTTGAATTGATTCACAACGTCAGTAAGAAAATCGACATGACGAATCGTATCCCATCCTGCATTCGAAGTAATCTGATCAGGCGAATCAGGAACCAATGTAACTTGAGCCGGGACAACTTGACACACCAAGTCTATAAACGACTCACATGGATATCCTTCAATATTAAATTCTGTAGTCAACAGAGGTTTTAACTCACGCACATCTTGATAACGTATATGACGTTCATCCGGCCGCGGATGTACTGTAATACCTTGCGCACCGAAACGTTCGCAGTCTAAAGCCATCTTCACCACATTTGGATTGTCACCACCGCGCGCATTACGCAACGTAGCCACTTTGTTTATGTTTACACTCAGTTTTGTCATTTTCTTTCTATTGTTTTTATCTTTAAGCGATAGGGCAAAGTTAGTAAAAAAGACTTTTATGCTTTCATATTCGCTCATTTTTTCAGCATAATGCTAACATTTAACATTCAAGAGAACAAGATACCATTTCTTTTTATGCTATATTAAAAAAAAACGGTATTTTTGCCTTTCGTTGCCGTGCCGTGCCGTTCCTTCCGAAGGCTCAAACAGCTTTCGCGTGAGAAGTAAATGACCTTGGCTAGTCGTGCAACAGATTATATTTCTATCTTATTTTTGATTTGCAATATGCACAACATAGTTAGATTTGCCATCTTCGGAAATTCGCTGCAAACGATTGCACAAGATGCGCTTGCGGTGCTGTGGAACGAACTTAAAGTCCACAAGACACACATTGCCATTGACAAGGATTTTTTCTTAGCATGCGATAACCTGCCTTCGAATATCATGCCCGATGAATTAATTGAGGGAAACGACTTTGAGGCTGACTTGGTATTCTGTATCGGTGGCGATGGCACCTTCCTAGAAGCAGCCAGAAGAGTGGGCAACAAGCAAATTCCCATAATGGGAGTGAACACTGGAAGGTTGGGATTCTTGGCAGACTTCGCTCCATTCGATCTGAAACGAGTGGTACAGGATGTGTTCGAAGGGAAGTTCGTTATTGAAAACAGATCGCTGATTCAAGTAGAAACCTACGGAGGAGATATCAAGGGATATCCATTTGCATTAAACGAAGTAGCTGTACTAAAGCACGACATGTCGTCGATGATAGACATTGATGTACACGTCAACGGGGAGCATCTCACCACGTACAGAGCCGACGGACTCATCGTGTGCACTCCTACTGGATCCACTGGTTATGCACTTAGTGTAGGGGGGCCTGTAATCGTGCCCCAGGCTGGCATCTTCGGTATCACGCCAGTAGCGCCTCATAGTCTGAACGTGAGACCCATCACAATGAATGATGATGCCGTGATTGAACTCTCCGTAACCAGCAGAAGCCACAACTTTATGGTAGCCATTGATGGCAGGAGCGAATCATGCAACGAGGGTTGCAAGCTAGTGCTAAGAAAGGCACCTTACTCAGTACGCGTGTTCCAAAGAAAAAACCATTCATTCTTTGCCACGCTGCGCAATAAACTGATGTGGGGTGCGGACTCGAGGTCGTGAATTGTTGAATTGACTGAATGAGTAACGTTTATGGTTAGAATGATTTTTTCGCACTGCAATAAGAATATGGTCCAATGGATTTGGCAGGTAGCAAAAGGTGTACGCAGACAAGCATCGCTAAATCTAGTATGGGGATGTACGAGTGTAGCTCTAGATTTTGCCTTCATTGCCGCCACAAAACATGCAATCGATGTGGCTACACACAAATCAGAAGGGAATATCGCTATCGCTGCATGCCTGTTGGCTGCCATCATGGGCGGACAGGTAATAGCGGGAATAGCACACCGGTGGACCAAGGCTGTTTTTGGCGTGCGTGCGCGCAACAGATTGCAACAAACTTTATTCAAGCGACTGGTACGAAGTGATTGGATGGCGTTGCAACGCAAACATACGGGAGATATACTCAACCGATTGGAAACGGATGTGGCTAACGTGGTGCAGCTACTAGCTGAAACGCTGCCTGCAATGGCAGCTGTGGGGATTCGACTAGCTGGAGCTTTCGTCTTTCTCTATTCCATGGATGCACAGCTAGCATGTGCAGTGATAGTGATTCTGCCGCTCTTTATCTTGTTAAGCAAAGCATATGTGGGCAAAATGAGACTAATTACCCGATCTATACGCAACTCCGACAGCCGCATTCAATGTGTACTGCAAGAGGCGCTACAACATAAGATGGTCGTAAAGACAATGGGATTATACGACCAGACAATTCACAAACTAGAGGAGGTACAGGATGATTTGAGACAACAAGTAAAAAGGCGAACAGCATTTTCGTCCTTCTCGGCAGCAGTGATGAACATTGGCTTCGGAGGATGCTACTTGATTGCGTTTGTATGGGGCTGTAGCAGAATGATGCAGGGATATATTTCCTACGGCACAATGATGGCCTTTGTGCAGCTGGTAGGACAAATTCAGAGTCCGTTCCGTGAGATTACTCGCTTCGTTCCCTTTCTCACAACGGCTCTGACAGCAATAGAAAGGCTCATGGAACTAGAGATTATGCCCAAGGAAAAGGAAGGCGATGCCATTCGCTTGGAAGGCACTCCAGGCATCTGTGCAAAAAATGTTTGCTTTTCCTATCCAGATGGAAGCAGATGGGTGCTCCACGACTTTTGCCATGTATTCGAACCGGGCAGCAGCACGGCTATATTGGGCGAAACAGGAGCGGGAAAAACCACACTTATTCGTTTGATTCTTGGATTGGTGACACCTACGAGCGGAAAAATCACCTTGTTCAACAACGAACAGGAAACCATATGTTCACCGCTTACAAGAGATAATATCGTGTATGTACCACAAGGCAACACACTCTTCAGCGGTTCTATCCGCGACAACTTATTATTAGGCAATCCTGAAGCTTCAGAAAGGGAACTGCAAGATGCTCTTCGAATGGCATGTGCCGACTTTGTATTTGACTTACCGATGAAAATGGACTCGGTGTGCAATGAAATGGGCGGAGGACTGAGCGAAGGACAAGCACAACGCATTGCTGTGGCGCGTGCGTTGCTTCGACCCGGTAATGTATTGTTGCTCGACGAAGCCACCTCGGCATTGGATGCCGATACCGAAAAAAGACTACTGCTCAACCTACAACAGCATACAACAAACAAAACAGTACTGTTTATCACGCACCGAAAAGAAGTTTTGGCGCATTGTACACACGTGTTACAACTCAAAAGGATTTGATGTAGAGGGATGAAGCAGCAACTGGTAGCCTGCCAAATCGAGCCATTGACCAAACTTGTAACCCACTTGACTATAGTGTGATACTTTTTTGAACCCCAGCCGAAGATGTAGGGCCTCGCTGCCAGGATTCGGACTGGTGATGCTGGCAACAAGAGTGTGCACACCGCGAATGCGGGCCTCGGCTATTAGACTTTCCAACAAACGCAGTCCCTGCTGCCTGCCACGATAAGCAGGATGTATGTAAAGTGTGCTTTCGTAGGTTGCAGCAAAGGCATCTTTCTCTTTCCACGGACGAGCATAACAATAGCCCGTAACCATACTACCGATACAACTCACCAAGGCCAACCCCGTTTGGATAAGAGGGGTCACTTGAGCGCTATAGAATGATTCCGTAGGCTCATTTATGTCAAAAGTAGCTGTTGACGTGCGCACATAGTAAGCGTATATCTTGCGCATCTGTCCTATGTCGGACACCTGCATTTTTCGTATAACAAAAGATGTTTCTTGTTTCATTTTTGCTCTCAGGAAATTGATATCAACTACATACTTACAAGAAAAAACGACGAAATTCCTCTTCAAAATTTGGCGTAAAGATACCCTTGCCCAATCCGGATGCTATGTCTGCAACTGTCCAATATGCACCACCATCAGTTTCGCTTGAAGGCATAAGAGGAGCTTCATATGTGCAGCGATAAGCATATACATACTCCCTCTCCAAGTCTGTCTCATGAATGTAGGTTTGCAGCAACTCTGGTTGAAAATCTTTAATTCCAAGTTCCTCTAAGGCCTCGCGATGCAAAGCCTTTTCTACATGCTCACCAAAAGACACGTGACCGCCCACAGCCGTATCCCACTTTCCCGGTTGGACAATCTTCCACAATGGACGCTTCTGCAAATACAAATCCCCTTCCGGATTGAACACATGCAGGTGCACCACTGGATGCAAAAGTTTACACCCGTCGTGACACACCTCGCGACTGGCATAGCCTGTCACTATGCCGTTTTCATCTACCAAAGGTAGCATCTCTGCACCATCTTCTTTTTTCTGGTTCATCACAAAGTATAAGTTTTAGGGAATCAGCAAGGAACTGTCTCCATAGCTCAAAAATCGAAATTCGTGCGACAAAGCATAATCGTATATACTATGCCAATCACCATGTACAAAAGCCGACACCAATAGTAGCAACGTGCTCTGAGGCTGATGGAAATTCGTTACCATCATCTCCACTACATGATACTCGTAGCCTGGAGCTATGATTATTTGAGTGCTTGTGTGCAATGCGCCCATACCATGACGCTCTAGGTAGTCATACACATGTTGCAGGGCTTGAACCGTAGTAAGCGACTCTGGACGCCCATCGTTTACACTCCCAGCAGGACGAGTGGTAGCTGCATATTCATAGGGAGCCCACTGAGACACATGCAACTCTTGCTCCGAAGCATCGGGATGCTCCGACAAATAGACACCTATATAATACAAGCTTTCCAATGTGCGCACGGATGTAGTACCCACGGCAATACAACGACCACCATGTGCCAACAATCTACCGATAGTTTCTTTGCCCACACAGATATATTCGGTGTGCATCTCGTGCCCCCGAATTTCTTCGCTCTTTACGGGTTTAAAAGTTCCGGCCCCCACATGTAGAGTCACCTCATCACATTCAATACCGCTAGCACGCAAGTCTGTAAGAACTCGTTCAGTGAAATGCAAGCCAGCAGTAGGAGCAGCTACACTTCCCTTTATCTTTGAATAAACAGTTTGGTAGGTTTCCTTGTCGCTCTCCTGAGTAGCACGATTCAAGTAAGGAGGAATAGGCAGTTCGCCGACTGCATCCAAAATCTCAGCCCAGGTCACTTGATCACTATCCCAACTAAAGTCTATACGAAAACTATTGCCGTGTATCTCACCAAGTTCCGCACGCAACTCCACAGCTTGGCCGCGTATCGCAAGGCTTCGCCGCAAACAGCCTCCTTTCCATTTTTTGAGATTACCCACCATACAGTACCAGCTACAACCAGATGTCTGCTGAAACATCAACGCATAGTCGTGGGGCAATGCTGGCTCCAAGCAAAACACCTCGATACGTGCCCCCGTGTCCTTACGAAAATGCAAACGAGCTTGAATCACCTTGGTGTTGTTGAATATCATCAGCGAGCCTTTAGGTAAATAATGGGACAGATGAATAAAACGGTCCTCAGTTATTATACCCTTGCGATATATCAAAAGTTTCGACGAATCGCGCTCAGACAAGGGGTATCTTGCTATCTTGTCTTCGGGCAAGCCATAATTATAGTCTTTTATCTTTATATTTTTTGTTTCTTCCATATCTTATTGTTTTTATGTTGCTGCAAAATTAATATATTTGCAAGTAACAAATAACCAAAAAAACGTTTTTATTATGCATATAGGTGATAAAGTACGCTTCCTCAACGAGGTTGGCGGAGGTGTAGTGACAGCTTTCCCCGATGCTCACACAGTGTTGGTACAAGACGAAGACGGTTTTGAAATTCCCATGCTCGTGAAGGATTGCGTGGTGGTAGAACAGCAAGAACACAACAAGGATTATAACAAACCGAAAACAACAACTGCAGGAGCTTACGGCAGCGGATTCAACGGAGGATCAACGCCTGGCAATAGATTTAGGGCCGAAAAACCGGATGCATGCAGAAATGCTTTTGACGATGATGAAGACGAAACCACAAAATGCAAACCTGGATATGGCAAAGGCTCAGTGGGAGCCACCCCGGACACAGCAGTGGCTTTCGTAACACAACAGGAACCTGCTAACGGCACTTTCGGTGTGTTTGTCGTAAATGACTCACCTTGGACAATCGACTTCATACTTACAAAAACTACAAGGAACGGCATATGCCGTAAAGTTGCACACGAAATGCTTGATCCGTTTCAAAAAATTGAGGTAGCCACAATCAATTCCAACGAACTGAACGACATGGCGGAAATGGAGTTCTTTGCGCTCAAATTTAAGAATGGAAAAGAATTTGACGGAGTCCATGTGCTGAAAAGGAAATGGAAAATGGATCCTGTGCGCTTCGGAGCTCTAAAAGGTTTCGTTACAACTCCTTTCTTCATGCAAGAGGCGTGGCTCGTAGATGTGAATGCCAACGAGCTTGAAACGGTCAACTACGGAAGCACTGCACTGAAAGCTACAGCTCAGAATGAGCGAAGCGAAAACAGTAACGCAAAAAGACACACTGTTGCAGCTCAATACAACAAGAACAAAGATTTGATGGAAGTAGACTTACATGCAGCCGCACTTCTCGATTCAACCGAAGGACTGCCATCGAACATCATCCTCGAAAGACAACTGCAAGAAGTAAGAAATGTGATGAACGATGCTAAGAAAATTCACTGCAAAAAAATTGTATTCATTCACGGAAAAGGCGAAGGGGTGCTGAGAAAAGCACTATTGAATCTCATCAAAAAAGAATTCAAACAGTGCAGTACTCAGGATGCTTCATTCTGCGAATACGGATTCGGAGCAACACTCGTAACACGAAACGGATAAAATATATTTAAAAGGTATGAGTAAAAGAAAAATGTTGTGCCCAGCTTGCGGTGTAGCAGTGTTTTGGGTATGGAACAACAAAGGAGAACGTATACCTGTGTATGTGGATGAAGAAGGCAAGGTGACTCCCAAACAGGAAGGTACTGACTTGACCGGAGCAGATACTGATACGGTGCACTGCATGGGGTGCTCATGGAAAGGTGCTCCCAAAAAACAAAGCAGACCATGACAGGGCACCACAAAAAATGGATCAGAGCAGTAACCATGACGACCTGCCTCGTAGCTGCACTGCATACAGTTGCCTCAGTTCCAGCCAACTCCGAGCGCAGAAAGCCACGAACGGAAAAGACAGATATCGAACGACGTAGAACAAGGGTTGTGAAAACTGCCATGCGCTTCTTAGGGACACCCTACAAAAGTGGGGCGAACAACCCGAAAAAAGGATTCGACTGTTCGGGATTTACTTCTTTTGTTTTTGACATGGAACAAGTCAAAATATCCAGATCATCAAAAGAACAATTCCTAGATGGCGTAAAAGTGACTGGAATTGAAGAAATCAAAAAGGCCGATTTGGTATTTTTCAGCGGTTCGAACTCAAAAACAGGTATCGGGCATGTAGGTATCGTGACGGAAGCAGATCCTCAAAAGGGAGCTTTCCGCTTTATACATGCCGCCCGAAACGGCATTGTAGTATCGGCATCGAACGAGCCATATTATGCCAAAAGATTTATGGGAGCACGTAGGGTGCTGCCCGATGTATAGATGTATAAGACACTTATCGAAACAAAAAGCCATTCCGCTACCCTCCGGACAGCTCTGCCTCATTGCAGAACCGGGGGCGGCGGAATGGCTTTCTTTATTAATCTAAAAATTCAGGTTCAACAGAATTTAAAAAGCACATCACATCGAATATAGCACAACCTGACCATTTCGGAGTGAGGCAGGCACATCGATGATGCGCTGATTGCTGCTACCCCGAAATGCTAAATCGGGATCGCGAAGACGTTGCACATAACGTCCATCAACCAACACATCAATACGACGTAGCAATTCCATACAGTCAGCATGCTGCAACAACTGCTCGTAGGTATACCCCGTATAACACCAAATGCTCTTATCACTCTGTTCCTTCACCTTTTGGGCCAACAGCGAAAAGGCACGGGCTTGATACATCGGATCACCACCCGTAAAAGTGACATCGGCAAATTCATCTGAAAGGATCACGCGCAACGCTTCTTCTAAACCAATCAAATAACCAGAATGGATATCCCAAGATTCAGGGTTATGACAACCGGGACAGCCGTGTGGACAGCCTGCTGCATATATAGAGGTGCGAAAGCCAGGACCGTCCACCATAGTATCTTCCACGATGCGCAACACAGACAAGGAAACCTCCGGTTCTGACGAAGCAAAAGACAAGTTTCTCATTACACTATCTGTCTGCTGTAGTTTTGTCATCGGAATGTACTACACGGTCATGCAACTCGGCCAGCTTACCGTGATTCCATCGGTCTGTGGTACCCACAAGATAGCCTGTAATACGCTGCAAACGATCGATATTGTGACTGCCACACTTAGGACAAACGTCAAGATGCGAGGCTGCATTTTCATATCCACAATCCATACAACGATTACGGTTATGATTCACAGATCCATAACCCATATTATAGCGGTCCATCATATCCACCACACGCATAATTACTTGCGGATTGTGCGTGGCATCACCGTCAATCTCCACATAAAATATATGACCGCCGCGCGTCAAATCATGATAGGGAGCCTCAATTTCAGCCTTGTGACGCGCACTGCAGGGATAGTACACCGGCACGTGACTGGAGTTAGTATAGTAATCGCGATCAGTGATTCCAGGCAACGAACCAAAGTCTTTTCGATCGGTCTTCGTAAAACGACCGGCAAGCCCCTCGGCAGGCGTACCCAAAATGCTGTAGTTATGACGGTATTTTTGCGAAAACTCATTAGCACGGTCGCGCATATAGGTCACAATTCGTAAACCTAACTGCTGCGCCCGTTCGCTCTCGCCATGGTGCTTACCCACAAGCGCCACCAAACATTCTGCCAGTCCAATAAATCCGATGCCCAAAGTACCCTGATTGATGACAGGAGAAATAGTATCCCCCGGCTTAAGGTTTTCAGCACCGTTCCATAACGATGACATAAGCAGCGGAAACTGCTTAGCGTAAGCTGTGGCTTGAAAGCGAAAACGATCATCGAGTTGACGTGCGGTAACCTGAAGCATGTGGTCAAGTTTAGCAAAAAAAGCATCTATACGCTCTTGCTCGTTGCGTACCGACATGCACTCGATAGCTAGGCGTACTATGTTGATAGTAGAAAATGACAAGTTGCCGCGACCTACCGAGGTTTTGGGACCGAAACCATTTTCAAACACACGTGTGCGGCATCCCATCGTAGCGGTTTCGTAAAGATAACGCTGCGGATCGTCGGCGCGCCACAACTCATGACGATTGAACGTGGCGTCAAGATTGATGAAATTTGGAAAGAAACGGCGCGCCGTCACGCGGCAAGCCTCACAGTACAAATCGTAGTTACGGTCAGACGGCAAATAGTTCACACCGCGTTTTTTCTTCCAAATCTGTATGGGGAAGATAGCAGTTTCGCCGTTGCCCACTCCCTCGTAAGTACTCTTGAGTAACTCGCGAATGACGCAACGTCCCTCGGCCGAAGTGTCTGTACCATAATTAATCGAACTGAATACGACTTGATTTCCACCGCGCGAATGGATGGTATTCATATTGTGAATAAAGGCTTCCATCGACTGATGAACACGCGCCACAGTTTTGTTCACGGCATGCTGAAGATAACGTGCATCGCCTTCAAGGCCGTCGAGCGGAAGAGTCAAAAAATCATCGAGTGGTGCCTGATAGAGATGTTGCAAGTCAAGGCCACTGAGTTCCTCAAGGACCTTCACCTCTTCAACAAAGCTGCTGCGCACATAGGGAGCAAGATAAAAATCGAAGGCAGGGATAGCCTGTCCGCCGTGCATCTCGTTCTGTGCCGTTTCTAGCGAAATACAACCTAGAATGCTCGCTGTTTCAATACGCTTAGCTGGACGCGACTCGCCGTGACCGGCAGAAAAGCCATGTTTCAGAATGCGATCCAAAGGATGCTGCACGCAAGTGAGACTCTTAGTAGGATAATAGTCCTTGTCATGGATGTGCAAGTAGTTACCACGCACAGCCTCGCGAGTCTCATCACCCAATAGATAATCATCAACAAAAGGTTTTGTACTCTCACTCGCAAACTTCATCATCATACCGGCAGGAGTATCTGCATTCATGTTAGCGTTCTCACGCGTCACGTCGTTAGACTTGATGTTGATAATTTCCAAAAACATGTCACGTGTCTTGGCCTTGCGCGCTATACTTCGCTGGTTGCGATAAGTTATGTATTTCTGTGCCACGTCTTTGCGCTTGCTCTTCATAAGCTCTATCTCTACCGCATCTTGTATTTCTTCTACTGTCATCTGTTTGCGGCCCTTCGACCGGATGTGCTGCGCCACCGAAAGGGCTAAATCTAGATTCTCACCCTGCTCTGTCTGGAGCATGGCCTTGCGCACTGCAGTGACTATCTTTGACGAATCGAACGATACGATACGACCGTCTCTCTTTAATACCGTCTGAATCATAAGGCTATGACTTTTATTTGATTTTATTTTACTTCGTAAAGGGGGTAAAGTTATTGCCCATGGCAAACACTGCCATGCAATACAGAACACTGTGCTGCCAACCCAAAAGCAGAACACAAGGATGAGTGATGCATTGCGCAGAACTCTGCCAAGCACCCAACGGCTTTACCCCAAATCCGCGAGGGTGAACTGCCGTTTGTATTCGGGCAGGTCTTCTGACTTATCCTTGCGTCTGCCGCCTTCCCGAATCATATTGAGACTCAGTGGCTTGGAGGTATGGAGACGCGCATACAAAGGCATCACAGCAGCGGGCCTGTCCGGGATTCGCACCCGATTCTCTTTTCATCCAGACAGCAGAACGCTGTTTCCGGACACCCGAATACGATTGCAAAGATAACGTATTTTGCAGACCCTGACAACCGAATGAGGGTTTTTGTTTTTTCATTTCTTGACGTTTATCCCATCTGGAACACGAAGATTCGAGCCCTGCAACCTACGGCTTGGAGGCAATGCTACATGATGCACAATGTAACGGTACACGAAGCCCGCATAAAGGTAAAATAATAATACAATATTTTTTCTAAAGTAAATACTGAACAGCCAAAATAGAAAGCACACACCAAACACACTAAAAGTATTTCATAAGGCTTAGCTTTGTACGATACCAAAATTAGACGTATTTTTGCAAAGCAGATAGGTATGATATTACATTGCGTCTGCTCATCATATTGGTTGTATTACATTTAATTTTTAATGATCATGAAATTTATATCCTGGAATGTGAACGGACTTCGAGCATGCTGCGACAAGGGATTCAAAGAGGTATTCGAACAAATGAACGCAGATTTCTTCTGCCTGCAAGAAACTAAAATGCAACAGGGACAGCTTGACCTGAATTTTGATGGTTATCAGGCTTATTGGAACTTTGCCGAAAAAAAAGGGTACTCTGGAACGGCAGTGTTTACACGGCATAATCCCCAAAACGTAACCTACGGAATCGGCAAAGAGTTACACGACCACGAAGGAAGAGTTATTACACTCGAAATGGATCGGTTCTTTCTAGTCAATGTTTATACACCCAATGCTCAAGAGGGACTCAAAAGACTAGATTACAGAATGGAATGGGAGCGCGACTTCAAATCATATGTAACCGAACTAAACAAAACAAAACCTGTAATTATCTGCGGTGACTTAAATGTGGCACACCAAGAAATTGACCTAAAAAACCCAAAAACGAACAGAAAAAATGCCGGATTCTCCGACCAGGAAAGAAATGCATTTCAACAGCTGCTCGATGCGGGATTTACCGACTCGTTCCGTTTCTTATATCCCGACAAAACAGAATGCTATTCATGGTGGTCATACCGTTTCAAGGCTAGAGAAAAAAATGCGGGATGGCGCATCGATTATTTCGTTGTGGCAAAGCAATTGGAACAGCAAATCGATCAGGCCTTAATTCACACAAATATATTCGGATCAGATCATTGTCCCGTTGAACTACAAATCAACTTGTAAACAAACAGCATCTTTACCGATCTTTTCTTCGGAAACAGAACGTGCAGGACAACACTACCTTGTACTAATTTCGGAGAGAATCCAAAGTAGATTAATCAAGATACGATAGCGGCAAAGCTAGTTTTTTAATTCTGAAAATAGATTTATCCAATGAAAAACAACGGATTTACATGGCACAAAAGAATGCGCGGATTTGCTTTCGCCATCAACGGCATCATTCTGATGATAAGAAACGAAACTAACGCACGCATTCACACGGCAGCTGCTATAGTTGCATGTATGGCCGGATGGGCTCTGAACATTTCTGTATACGAATGGATGGCCGTAACTGCAGCTGCTGCCGGAGTGCTTGCAACTGAAGCCATAAACTCGGCAATCGAAGCACTGGCTGACAGAGTGAGCACTGATTACGATGAGAAAATTAAAAATACCAAAGACCTCGCAGCGGGGGGCGTGCTAATCATGGCTCTAGCTGCTGCCATCATAGGAGGAATTGTTTTTATACCTAAAATAATAAACATATGCTCGATTTATTGCAACTGAAAAGATACGCCCTGGTGATGGTTTACGCCCTATGTTTCACCTTTCCGATCCAGGCACAACAAACAAATCTGTCGGCTCCACGCAAAGCGGTACGCATTAGTGGTGATGCGGTAGTAGGAACACTTGCTGCAGCAGGCGTAGCTGCAGTACTCGCACAAAAAGACTGGCAAGGGCTCAAACAAGGAGCTCTCGCTGGAGTTACAACTGTAGGTGTTTCGCTTGCCTTGAAATACATTGTCAAAGAAGAAAGGCCCGACCATAGCAACAAGCATTCATTCCCTTCTATGCACACATCAACAGCTTTCACTGCCGCCGCTTTCATACAAAGAAGATATGGATGGAAATGGGGAGCACCAGCATACGCACTCTCAACGTATGTAGGATGGACCAGGGCTTTTGCAAGAAAACACCACTGGTGGGATGTACTTGCAGGAGCTGCCATAGGAACTGCCAGTAGCTATATATTTACTACACCATTCGCACGAAAACACGAACTCGTCATTGCACCATTCACCGAATTTGGGAAATATGGGCTGCATGCCGCAATGAAATTCTGAATGTTTTTCCAATCTCTCACACCATACATGTAGTTCGGAATACAGTGCATCTCCTGTTTTGAACGCCATCTGTCAAAGGCAGCACAACCAATCCTTTACCGACTTATTATCATTAAACCTTATAAGAGTTAACAACCAGCTGCCTGCTACATGCCAAGCACTAAGACTAGTTTATTCCCTTTGATATGCTTGGCATCAATAGCATTACTTATCTTTAGTCATGAAAACCATATCTTGACATTCATTCATGTAAATAATACAAGAAGCAAAAGCAAGAGTGGTTTTCGGGATGACAATGGTCTGATAAGAAGGCTTATATATGACATTGAAAAAATTGCCACATAGTAAGCATTTACATTATTTTATCACAACAAGGCAACGATGCAATGATATAAAAAAACATCTGCCAATCGCCCTGTTGCATTGGGCGATTGGCAGATGCAGCAAACAAAAGTCTAGACGGTTTACTTGATGAAGGGAGCCATGTTCGGCGAAATGTCGCAGGCAAAGTTCCCCTGTTCATCGGCATAAATAAAGCAGTAAGCCAGTTCAGGATGGCGTTGTGCCATAATCTTGGCCTTTTCTCGTCCCATGGCCATGAAGGCAGTGGCAAACCCATCAGCCGTAGTAGCATCCGGTGCCATCACTGTAGCACTGAGTATGTCTGTTTCGGCAGGCATACCGGTTATAGGATTAATAGTGTGTGCCAGTTTCTTGCCATTCTGTACGTGAAAGTTTCGGTAGTTTCCCGAAGTAGCAATGCCTGTTTTTCGTTTTAGGGAAAGCATTTTTACTATATCATGGTTAACACCGAGCGAATCGTCTACGGGCTTGTTAATTCCCACAGTCCAAGGATTGCCCTTGGGATTAACTCCTGCAGCTCTCATTTCTCCTCCCACATCAACAAGATAATCGTGTATGTCGTTCCGTTCAAGCAGTTCGGCAATAAGGTCACATAAGAAACCGTCGCCTATGGCCGAAAAGTTGAGCATCACACGCGGGTCCTTTTTGATAACTGAATCACCCTTCATTGTAATTTTGTCAAACCCTACAAACTGACGGAGACTGTCAATTCCCCCGTGCGCATCGGGATTGTTTTTTTTGAATCCGAATCCCCAGTAATTAATAAATGGAGCACAAGTCGGGTCGAACATGCCCTGGGTGGCGCGAAAGATGTTTTCAGAACTGCGAAAAGCCCTTGAAAAGAGCGAATCGGTTTTTAGACACACATTGTTGTTGACGGCCGTGATAATTGAAGTCGAGTCGAACGGATTGATAGACCGATAATATTGACTCATGAGCTGCTTGATTTCGGTATCAAGCGGATGGTTGGAGCTGTATTTTATGCGATAGTAAGTATGTGTGGCCCCCTCAATGGTGCGATATTCAGTGCGTGCAGTGCACGCCACCAAGCCGCAAGCAGCGACAGCTATGATGATTATTTGATAAAAAAACTTAGTCATATATTTATTAAAGAATAAAAGCTGCGGAAACGCAATGGAACAGAAAGAAAAAAGGATGAGCCCCCGACAAGAGAGGCCCACCCTGCATTGTGTGACGCGGTAATATTCCGCGGTACTTATGGTTACATCATGCCACCCATGCCGCCCATACCTGGAGCGCCCATAGGAAGTTCTGGTTTGTCGTCCTTTTTCTCACAAATCACGCACTCAGTAGTAAGGAACATACCTGCAATAGAAGCTGCATTTTCAAGAGCCACACGGGTCACCTTAGCAGGATCGATAATGCCACATTCCTTCATGTTGACAAATTTGTCCTGACGCGCATTGTATCCAAAATCGTTCTCTCCACTGCGCACTTTCTCCACTACAACCGAACCCTCGAGTCCTGCATTCTCCACAATCTGGCGGAGAGGTTCCTCAATAGCACGTTTCACAATACGTATACCCGTAGTTTCATCGGCATTGTCGCCCTCAAAGCCTTCAAGCGACTCGATGGCGCGAATGTAAGCCACTCCACCTCCAGGGATAATACCCTCTTCGATAGCAGCACGTGTAGCGCACAAAGCATCGTCCACGCGATCTTTCTTTTCTTTCATTTCAACTTCGCTCGGCGCACCAACATAGAGCACAGCCACACCACCGCTCAGCTTAGCCAGGCGTTCCTGAAGTTTTTCCTTATCGTAGTCACTAGTAGAGTTGGCAATTTCGTTTTTGATGATGCGCACACGATCAGCAATGCATTCTGTCTGTCCGTGTCCGTTTACGATAGTAGTATTATCCTTAGCCACAACCACTTTATCACATGCACCGAGCATGTCAAGCGTAGCCTGTTCCAGTTTGAGACCCTTTTCCTCACTGATTACTACTCCTCCGGTAAGCACAGCAATATCCTCAAGCATGGCTTTGCGACGATCGCCGAATCCAGGTGCCTTCACAGCACAAATCTTAAGCTGGCTGCGCAATCGGTTTACAACCAATGTGGTGAGCGCTTCGCTTTCCACATCCTCAGCAATAACCAACAATGGACGTCCGCTTTGTACGGCAGGTTCGAGAATAGGCAGAAAATCTTTCAGATTAGAAATTTTCTTATCATAAATCAAGATATACGGATTTTCCATCACGCACTCCATTTTCTCGGTATCGGTAACAAAGTAGGCCGACAAATAGCCACGGTCAAACTGCATACCCTCTACTACTCCGATGGTAGTGTCTCTTCCCTTTGCCTCTTCAATGGTGATAACTCCATCCTTGCTCACCTTTTTCATGGCCTCTGCCAAGAGTTTTCCAATTTCAGGATCGTTGTTGGCACTTACAGTGGCCACTTGTTCTATTTTACTGTAGTCGTCGCCCACCTGTTCTGCTTGAGAACGGATATGCTCCACTACTTTTGCTACAGCTTTATCAATACCTTTTTTCAGGTCCATTGGATTAGCTCCGGCCGCCACGTTTTTAAGTCCTACGCCCACAATGCTCTGCGCTAGTACTGTAGCAGTAGTTGTACCGTCTCCAGCATCGTCTCCCGTTTTGCTAGCCACACTTTTTACGAGTTGCGCTCCAGCGTTTTGGAACGGATCTGCCAATTCAATTTCCTTGGCCACGCTCACTCCATCTTTAGTAATATGCGGTGCTCCGAATTTTTTCTCCACAATTACGGTTCTTCCTTTCGGGCCGAGTGTAACTTTCACTGCATCAGCCAAGCAGTCCACGCCCTGTTTCATCAGTTCGCGTGCCTCTATGTTGAATTTTATTTCTTTAGCCATAATAAATATTGTTATTAAATTGAATGATAAACTGTTATTGCACTACTGCAAGCACATCGCTTTGGCGCATAATAAGATATTTAACTCCATCGAGCTCCACCTCGGTTCCTGCATACTTTCCGTAGAGAACACTGTCTCCCACGGTGAGAACCATTTCTTCGTCTTTAGTACCTGTACCCACTGCCACTATTTTACCCTGCAATGGTTTTTCTTTTGCCGTATCGGGAATAATGATTCCTCCGATTGTTTTGGTTTCTGCCGGAGCAGGTTCAATAAGAACTCTGTCAGCCAATGGTTTCAGTTTCATAATAAAAAGCGTATTAAATAAGTTATGTAAAATATTTTATATCTGTCGTACAATGGCATGTTGGGTATGCAGGCTTTAGAAGCCAATGCCTATATCCTCTGCCTTAAAGCGAGTGACAAAGAGAGTGCCAAAAGGAAAATGCTGTCAAAATGACATTATTTTCCATGTTGCTTCACTTGAAACCAGAGAATAGTGTGCAATTTTGCACCCTGTTTTCGTGAGAAGAAAGGTATGAGCACTGCTTTTTGTGGAGTTTGTGCCTTGTTGTTTGACGGGTATACATTGCATTCGAGAAGTTGTACCCCACCCGTATCCGAAGCCTGGAATCTGACGGGCATGCTTTCGTTGACATTGACACATTCGGATTTTTTTGTCATAGCTTCGTTGTCAGGTTGCATGCAAAATACAAAAGGACCTCTTTGGAAAGCTATTTTAGTTATCTTCGATTCATTTTTCGCCACGATTTTTCTCACCGGTGAAAGGAAATTAAAAGTGATGCGATCGCCATTATGCCACACACCCGAAAGTTTTAGGAATCCATTTTCCACTACGAGCGGTTTGCGTTGTCCGTTTACGGCCAGCACCAAACGATTATTTTTGGACAGCAATCGGAAAGGGCCCACCGAACTAGTATCCACGGGCATCGCCCAATTCGGCACTCTGAGTAAGAAGGTACACTTTTGCGGCGAATCAGCAACCACGTCCATATAGAATCCCCCATACCAAGGCATGGAACTCATGGTACTAAGTTTAAAATCCAGAATTTTGGTTTTTATCTGTGTTTCGCCTCTGAAGTACTGGTTGACATAGACAGCTGTATCTGCCTCTGTGGCATAATACATATCAGGCAATACGGCAATATTCCTTGCCATTTGCAACAGTAGCTGTTCGGGCACTGCGTTTACGGAATCTCTCGTTAACGTTTTCTCGAACGGTACATAAAGATTTTCCGGTACAGACATACCTAAAGGCGAGAACGCTGTGCGCAGCTCGTTGTACATCATTTGTTCATAAATCTCCATGCATTGCACATTGCGGGTGGCCAGAAAAAGTCTGCTGCACCATTCCATGGCAGCAGTAGTTTCGAGCAGTGAAAATCCATTTTGCTGTTTTCCCTGCTTGTCAGCACAGAATCCACCCGTTACCCTTTTGGTATGGTCAACACACTGTTGCCATAGTTGCAGGTTCTGCTGCACGCCGCAGTTATCGCCAGCGAGTGCCTTAATCCACACTTGAGCTGCATAATAGCAAGCCTGCTCTTCTTTCCATCCGTATGGTTTCATTTTTTGGAGCAGGCAAAGAGCCGCCTTAAGGAACACACTGTCGCTCGTAATGTTGTAAAAATCACCCAAGGCAATCGGCATATTAGGATGCATGCAATCATATCTTGAATTTGGCCGAGCTAATATGCCTTGTGCAAATTCTCTTGCCTCCTTCAGAGTACGATTCCACAGCGGTTGTTTCCCTGCTATGCGCTTATAAGCTAGAGCTGCCCTATAGAATTGCGCCCTATCCTTGTGCTCTTTCGGTATACGGGCTCCTTCCAAGCATCTAGCCAGCAAGTCTATGCGTTGGCGACCGAGCGAGTCGGGCAGAGCATGATGGACATAAGCCATACATTCAAGCAGTAAACAACCAGAATAGACATCAGCACTATTCATTCTATTAGGAATATTGTTGTCGGGATAAAGTCTGTTCCATATATGGGGCAACGTGTTTTGTGAGAGAGCCAGTTGTTGATAATACCAAAAGAAATCGTCAGGAAGGATATTTTCGAAAGAGACGGGGTTCAACACATGTTTTCGTACGGCATGCGCTACGCATGGAAAGAGTCCTGCCAACAGCACCATGCTGACCATTATTTTGATTGTGCGGTGTATCATTGTCATTATTATAAGTAGTTTACCGACAAAAATAGCAAGAATCTGCAGAATATGCGAATGCTTGATTCAGAATTGGCACGAAAAAAATATATATCTTGTCCATACATCATTTTCCAAGGAAAGAAAAGGGGTATGAAGGAACCCGGCGAAGAAAATACTTCGAAAACTTTGTTTTCAGTATTTTGCATTACACTCGCCTTTCATTAATTTTGCAAAAAGATAAAGGTTCGTGCAGAAATGCATGCACCGGCAAAATCCAAATGACTCATCTGCCTGAAAGCAAATCGCACTTATACAAACTATTCATGAAAGCAATACTGACTTATATTATCCTGTTCATTATTCTATTTATCGTACTGACTTGGCTACCCAAAACCGGGGGCTATATCTGGCAACCAGAAGTGATCAACGGACTCAGTGCCGCCCTAATCACGCTGTTGGTGTATTTGGTTGGCAACATATCAGACACCTCGAAAAGTGTGACAGGCATATTGGGCACGGCTTTGTTCACACTGTTATTTTGTCCCAAGTCACACACTTTTTATTATCGCGATGAACTGGCAATCATCGAGTTGACATCGGTGTGCATCGTACCGTTTTTTATATCTCGATACAAGCTCATGGAAAGCAAGAATTTCCGTTACGGCTACTTTATTACGCTTTTAATGGGTATATTCTGCAGCTACACACATGACGGCATAACGATACCGCTTTGCTTTAGCTTTTTATTACTTTCCTATGTGCGTCGCAAGCGTTTCTTTCGTTTGGCATGCTGGCCCATGGTAAGCGGCTTTGCCATCGGCACCACCTTGTCTTTGCTCCATTCCTCTGACTTACGTTGGGACACTATCAGCAACCTGCAAGTACTGTCTACTCAGACAGCCACTGGTTTCACCCAATTGTGGGAAACCAAAGTATTTATCTTTGCCACGTTGCTGAGCATCTACTATTTACTATCACGCAGCCGCCGCAAACGTTTGTGGCAGATATTCCGTTCACATAATCTACTGTCGTATTGCCTACTATTTTCATTCGGTACTGTACCATTTGCCCCCTTAGGCATGGACAATGCCATTCAGGGAGTATGTTTTTTTTGCATGTTCTGGGTATTATTCTTGTTTCACGATACTGTGACCCTGCTACAAGAACGAAGAAAGCGCCATCGGAAAGCAGATAAGATTGTCATACATAAACCCTCGTCAAGACACGGCATCTGACAGAGGCAAACGATACATCTGCCCTACTTTCCCATCACATTGAAGTTATAGCTCAGATGCAACATCACGTAGCGTCCGAAAGCCTTGTAACGTACATCCGACCGTGCCTGCGACGAAAACGAGCGGTTCACCGGGTTTCGTCCGTTCAGCAAGTCATAAGCCTTCAAGGCGATGCGTGCTTTCTTACCTTTCAAAAAGCTCTGTGCCAGGCCTACATTCCAGACGTATTCTTTTGCATTCATTTCCGAGCCCCTGAATCCGCGACGATACAAAAAAGAAAAATCTGTAGACAAATCCATTCCAAACGTAAAACGTACAGACCCACTGCATCCGGCATCTATATGATAAGATTGCATATACCCCGAAGCACGAAGCTGCGTATTTTGCGAACAGTCATAATTGCCACCCAAATAAACAGACAAATCAAACAAATCCCGACGATAATTGACTCGAGACATCGGACGAAAAACCCACTGATTAGTTGTATATTGCATTGAATTATAGCGCATATAGGTAGCATTGGCCTGCAAAAAAAGAGTAAACCGATTATTTCGAAGCGGTGTACTCATCAAGAAATCAAGAAAGCCGTTCGCATTACCTTGAACATTCACTGGGATAGAAGTACGGCGACCCGTCTGTGCATCGTAACTGCTTTCTGAACTGATTGCATTCTGAATGATAAAAAAGCCCATATTAACATTATAACTACGAAAATGCCGTTCGTCATAACGGCTATATCCCATATTGACCGAATGCGTAAACGAAGGTTTCAGATTGGGATTGCCCAAACGAATATTCAGAGGGTCTGCCTGTTCAAGCGTATCGGGCATCAGTTCGCTGGCATTCACGGCACGCGGCATGGCATGATAAGCTACATTAATATGCTCGGATGCAGACAAATGATAGAAGAAATTTACTTTCGGTGCCCAATTTTTTGTAGTCTTGGCATAGTTCCGTTTTTTTTCATCAACCTGGTAAGCATATTGATTATGATGTGCATACAACATAGCACCGGCCTGCAACTGAAATTTGGTGCGTTGCCAAAGAAAAGCCAATTCGGCCTGTTGTTCCCAAATACGGTTTTCTGTATCCCTTTTCCGCTGCAAACCTGCCAGCGTATCCGAAACAGAAGTCCGAAACATACGGTCATCCTGTTTGGAACGAGACAAATGATAAGTGAGCATCATAACCCAATCTGTTGACAGCGGTTCGGTATAAGTCAGGCGCGTACGCCATACACTGCCTTCTGAATTAATTTGTTCGAGCTGCTTCTGCTTGTAGACCGAATCGCCATCCTCTTGGTTTTTCAGTTTAAAATAACGGACCAGTCGTGATTCATTTGCGTCATGATTCGAATGATTTCTGCTCCATCCCGAGCTAAAAATCAAGGAACGCCCTTTCTTTTTAAAACGGCGGGTAACATCCAATGCAGTTTGCACATTCCACAATCCGCTTTTGCTATAGGCATTGCCTTGATTGGCATTTACAGCCAACGGGCGTAACAAGCCAAAACAGTCTTCCCAGGGATGCTCCACTCCGGCCACATCATACGGGTCGGACGAGAACGAAGCAGCCGTTGAAGTTTGCTCTCCGTTTCCTTTCGAGTGATTGAAGGAAGGCGAAAAGGCAATCAGTGTCATACTGTCTGGCCGCCATTCAACATTAAAATTAGTGTTTGTATTCAAACTTGTGTTGCGCATCCGATGATTCGATTCTGTGTAGGGAGCTGCAGTATTATCGAATTGCTGCAATCCGGCAGACGATTCTTGCTGCATAACATTATGGTATAAAGAGAGATTTCCGCCCACGCTAATCTTCGTAGTCGACCGGTTAAAATTCCATCCGACATTTTGACTGTTATCATCTCCCAACTGACTGTCGTTGCCCGCCTGCGCCATCAAACTCATAAATCGGTTTTCCATAAACTGATTCAGGGAAGCACGTCCCAAATACCTTTTGCTTGATCCGCCTGCAGCCTCCACTTCGCCAGCCCAACTATTCTTCAAAGCCTCATCCATTGCCAAGTCAATCACCGTTTCGCGACTGCCATCATCCACCCCTGTCCAATCAGACTCCTTGCTTTTCTTGTCATAAACTTTAATTTCCCGAATCAGTTCTGCCGGTAAAAGCTTCAAGGCTTCATTCCAGTTATCACCGAAAAATTCTTTTCCGTTTACCAAGATGCGCGATACTCTTTTTCCGTTGATGCGCCAATCTTGTTCGCCATCCTGCCACACACCCGGCATGCGTCGCAACATTTCTGCCATACGGGCTCCGGCTGATTGTTTGTAATAATCAGCATAATATACCAAAGTATCCTGCCGCATAACGAATTCTCTCCCTTGGGCTACAACTTTTGTTTCCCCTATTTCAATTACTGCCTCTCGCAACAAGACATCCTTTATGCGTCCCAGTTTCTTACCTCGTCTGCAATCGATACGAACAGAATAAGGCTGATAGCCCAAAAATGAAATTTTAAGCAGATAAATGCCCGGAGAGATTTTTTCTAGATAAAAAGTACCATCTTCATTTGTCACCTTACCCTTAACACATACCTGGGTCGAATCGAACAACTGAACCGTAGCTCCAGGTAAAGGGTCTAAGGCATCAGCATCATAAACCTTGCCGCGCAGCGCATGTTCCACAGACTCTTGTGCATAAAGTTGTATAGCCGCGCCACATAATCCAGACACGACCCACACCAAACGCATAATAAACTGTTTTTTGACAAAATGAAGCTGCATATTTTATTCATATATATAAAAAGAAGTTACCAGAATCTGATAACTTCTTTTTTATTTTTATACAGTGGGCTTCTTAAAGCTCACGGAGCACTTTTCCATACAAGTCAACGGTCAGATACAACTCCTGGCCGGTGATTGGATTCTCTATTTCAATTTTCAGAACAAGACCCGATGCAGAATCTACTGCTTCAATATCATCGCGGTCCACCTTATAATCCGGATAGCGTTCCTGTAAGGTTTTCAGGACTGCAGCAGGCACATCGGCATATCGAACGTCCCATTCAGTACGAATCCATTTTCCGTTTGTGTAGAAATAAGCTGTCTTCTTGGTTTTTTCATGCCAAAAGTCCACTTCCATCAATCCGTCGTCATACTCTCTTCCGACAATCAGCGCATTAGGATAGCGTTTGGCAATCCATTGTCTGACTTCTTTATTTACACAAACATTGCTGCCGTCTTCGTCCCAAACAGGCTTGTCGATAATGAGTCCGTTTTCGCCGATATATACGCTCAGTTCTGCATCATCTGTTTCGATCTCTACATAGAAGAACTTTCCGTGCTTGGCAGAAATATAAATATCCACCTCATCCAAATCAATCAGTGAGCTGAATCCAGGCAGATTTCTGATGGCGCTCAAGATGATCGGAGGCAGTTCGCTAAAGAATTTCTTTCCAACTTCTTGCTTTGTATAAATCCACTCTTCGTTGCTTGAGAAGTGGATTTCGAACACAGCATGATCGTGGACAATTTTCACATCAACACCGCCGTCTTCTACATCAATGTCTATCACCCGCGCCCCATGATAATGCTCGTCAATCCAAGCTTTAATTTTCACAGAAACCATTTCGGGCAGGAAGTCGGCAGCATGGTTTCCACCAGGAGCATCATCAAGCACCTCCTTCACCAGCAGTCCGTCGGCAGAATAATAGAGTTCCATTTCGAGATCCGTCAATTGGTTCTCTACCGAAATAATATAAAGCGTTTCCACTCCGTTGCGCTCCAGAACATCTATTTCATCGTCCACCTCCCAAGGTGCAGCAGCATATTTCGATGCCTCGAATGCAAGGCGCACCGCCAGAGGCAGCGCAGCATAAGGTTTTTCAACTTCTGTCATATCCCACAAGCCATTGCCTGGAGAGAACCATGCAGCGCATCGCTGTGAGTTCTGAGCATCAGCTCCATCGATAAACGTGGCAACGGTGTAACCCTGTTGCTTCGCCCACTTGACCGACTTGGCATTGGGATATTTCTTATAAAACTGTTCTTGCACATGCTGTGGTACTTCGTAATCCTCATTAGCATCGCTGCAAGATGTAAATCCTAAGAAACTGCAGAACAAAGCCGCAGCCATCCATAAATTCTTTTTCATAATTCTTTCAGTTTAGTTTGTTGGTTTAAAATATATAGTGTGATGTTTCACCACAAAAATTCATAAGGTTCTGACAGCAAAATAAAGAAACAATATTGAAAAAAGATACAGATGAATACATTTTTAAATATATAAAACAATATTTAATACAAAACCGGCTTCTGCAGTACCTATGACTGCAAAAGCCGGTTTTATATCGTTCTGTTGCTACATGCGCCCCATTTACAAGGGATTATTTTCTAATAGCCTGAATCATTTCTTCTTTTGAAAGGAGCATCTGTTCGCCTGAAATCATATTTTTGAGTGTAATCTTCTGCTCATTGATTTCAGTTTCGCCTGCAATGGCTACAAAAGGAATGTTTTTGGCATTGGCATAACTCATTTGCTTTTTCATTTTTACGCTATCGGGATAGATTTCACAACGGATTCCCGCTTTGCGTGCTTCTGCCAGCATCGGCAAGCAGTATGCAGTTTCTGTCTGACCGAAGTTTACGAACAGCAGTTCTGTACCGGTTGTTGCCTCCTTAGGATAAAGATCCAACTGATTCAGAACATCAAAAATACGGTCAGCTCCAAAAGAGATGCCTACTCCGCTCAATCCCGGCATTCCGAAGATACCGGTCAGATTGTCGTAGCGTCCACCTCCGGTGATGCTTCCTATTTGCACGTCCAAAGCCTTGACTTCGAAAATGCAACCTGTGTAGTAATTGAGTCCGCGAGCCAAAGTCAAATCCAGTTCCATTTCGTTTTTCAGTCCTAGATTGCTCAATGTTTGGAGCACAAACAGACACTCTTCCACACCCTTCAATCCGGTTTCGCTTTGGGCAAGCACCTGTTTCATCGTAGCCAGTTTTTCTTCGTTCGATCCTTCGAGCAGAATGATTGGTTGCAATTTCTGTATGGCCTCATCGCTCACACCTGCCTTTGCAAGTTCTGCATTCACTGCTTCCAGACCTATTTTGTCGAGCTTGTCCATAGCCACCGTAATGTCTACAATCTTGTCTGCTTCTCCAATCATCTCGGCAATGCCGGTCAGGATTTTTCGGTTGTTTATCTTGATGCACACACGGATACCAAACTCGGTAAATACGGTATCTACAATTTGCATCAATTCCACTTCGTTGAGCAAAGAGTCACTGCCTACCACATCTGCGTCACACTGATAAAACTCGCGGTATCTACCTTTTTGTGGTCGGTCTGCTCGCCACACCGGCTGAATCTGGTAACGTTTGAATGGCATGGTCAACTCCTCTCTGTGTTGCACCACATAGCGTGCAAACGGAACGGTCAGGTCATAGCGCAAACCTTTCTCACAAAGTTCGGCAGCCAATTTGTTTGTATTTTCTGCCGAAAAATCTGCCGTGTTCACTCCCGAAAGGAAGTTTCCGGAATTCAATATTTTAAAAAGCAATTTGTCTCCTTCCTCTCCATACTTACCCATCAGCGTAGACAGGTTTTCCATGGCAGGAGTTTCAATCTGCTGAAATCCATACAAGGCATAAACCTTGCGAATGGTGTCAAAGATATAATTTCTTTTCGCCATCTCCACAGGCGAAAAATCACGGGTTCCTTTTGGTATACTTGGTTTTGTTGCCATCTTCTAAATTATTTATGTTTGCCACAAAGGTACATTATTTTTTCTATTTCAGCCACAGTTTCACTCTAAAAAGGCACGGCTTTTTATCCTTTGCACTTAATTTATTTCTAACTTTGCAAGCAAACAAGCAACTCATCGGATATGAAATTTTTTCGCAAATCACATACAGAGAATAAGAATGAAAGGGCCGAGAGCGTAGTAAACGAGCAACCGATTAACGCCGACTCACTCAAGCCGCATCTCACAGCGCAGGAAGCTGCTGCACTGTGGTTTGAACACCGTTACGGAGAGCCGATTCCCGAAAGCCTCATCACTTTGTTCAAATCCCTGACACGCACGGAAATAATGCGCAAACAAGCAGACAGCACACTGCTCAAGCCGGCCGAAACAGACAAATTGAACGAAGCACTGCGCCTCAACGAAACCAAGTTGAAAAGCATTGAATCCGGACTCGACAAACTATTCCAGCAACAGGAATGGTATCGCAAATTCATGTCGTTGTCCCAATCACTCGACAGAGAGAAACATGAATTGTATCAGCTGAACAAGCAATATGCTTCCATACAGTCGCAAGTGCAAGAACTGGAACGTTTCGAAACATTCGAAGCTCAACAAGGTGCTTTTCTAAAAATCGAGTTTATAGAACAGTTCAAGAATACGCTGAAAAATTATGCCGGACAGATTCTTGAAGAAAAAGAAGAAGCCGAAAGAGACTTCAACTTGATAGAAGAGGACTTCAAACAGCAAACCGGCAAAAAGAAAGAATGCGAAGCTACCCTGAAACGCATCAACGAGCTGATTGCGGAAGTGTCGCTCAACAAAGGCAAACTCCAGATTCTGGAACTCATAGAAAGCAAGGAAAGTGATAACTGCAACCAATGGACGATGCAGATTTCCACGCTCAAGAAAGAAATTGACGAACTGAAACAGAATATCGAAGACACCACCTTAAAACAAGAAGCACTAAGCCAAGCCCGACAAGAAATCGAAGTTCACCAAAAAATGATAGAAAAGGGTGAAGGTGTGCTGGTGAAACTAGACCTTTTCAATATTCTGAAAAACAACAAAGACAGCAAACAGCAAGAACTGGACCAGGCCCTTAAAAAGCAAAGCGAACAAAACAACCAGCTCAACAAGCTTTTTGTAAGCATCAAAGACCTGGAATCGCAAATACACAGCCTGCAGAACGAATTGTCCATGCATCTGAAAAGCAACTACGGACTGGACGGAGAGAAACTGCAATACCGCACAATGGAACTGAAAAGACGCATGCAAATGCTGCAAAGCGCCCAGGTGCTGTGGAAACAAATCTCAAAGGGATATTTGTGGATTGACACCAAAAAACAAGAAATCTACCGGTTGCATACGCAAAAAGACAGCACTCAAGCTGCCATGGACAAGCTCGCCACAGAGGTCAATATCCTGAAAGGCAAAACAGAAGAAAAGAAATATGCCTTTACCGTGAGCAAAAGCCAGGACGTCATACAGCTGCGCAGTGATTTAAAAGAAGGCAGCAGTTGCAGTGTGTGCGGAGCCACTCATCATCCATATCATGCCGACACCATGCTCGAACAAAGCAAACTTATCTCGGAAATGAGAACAGACATGGAAATCACAGAAGCTGAATTTCAAAAAAAGAGTCTGCTCTTGCAAGAAATGAAGATGAAATTTGCACAAGAATCCGGCATCGTGAAAGTAGAAGAAGAGCACCTGAAAATGTTGCAGGACATGCACCGCGACAATGTTCTGGAATGGAAAAAATTCGAAGATCTGGACCGCTCCTTTAAGGACTGCTCTGCATCTACCAACCAGGATGCACGAAGAAGCATGTTGCAACAATTAATCGAACGCACCGAACAAGATGCACAAGATGCCGAAAAGGAACTGGAAATATTCAACTTCCACCAAACGCACATCAACTCTATCAACGGAAAAATTTCCAGAAAAGAAAACGAAAAGAATGATGTGATGATGCGATTCAACGAACTGAACACCGGATGCCAGGTATGGGCTTACAGAATCAGCCGACTGCAAGACGAAATGGGACAATTCAATGAGCGCTTCAGCGAAATGTATGAAGAGCTGGATAAGTCTGTCTCAATAACCGGATGGTTCAAAGCATGGAACAACAGCCATGAGGGGCTGAAAATGCAAATCCAGAACATTCTCAAGAAATACAAGGAACTGGACCAGGACGCCCGACAATGCAAGGAACAACAAAATGCCTATAAGCTCACCCAAAAATTGCTCAACGAACGGATGACACTGATGGTTCAGGCTCACGAAGCTTCAGCTCAAAGATGGGAGCAAGCACTCAACCTGAAAAAAGAATGCAACAACACCTTGCAAAAACTGTTGCAACAGCATGATGCCAAACAAATGCACGACGAAGCAACTCATCAGCTGGCACAAGCAGAAAGAGAGAGCGACAAACTGCTTGCAACCAAAGAACAGTTCCTGCAGAACCTGTATAAAAAAATTGGAGCACTGGAACAGTTGGAAACCTATGGCAAAGAGATGGAACAGATGGTGGTACTGCAAAAATCAGAACTCGACTTGTGGATGAGAAAATACAACGCCTCGCATTCGCCCGTACAGTTTGCCGAACTGCAAAACCTGTTCCGTGCCAATACCGACTGGCAACAGATCAGAAAACAAACCAGAGACTTGCAGTTTAACCTAAGCATTGCGCAAAAGAAAGTGGATCTGCTGCAAGCAGAACTCGCTTCGCACCAAGCCAACGGAAACTGTCCTGCCGAATCTGCCGACAAGGACGTAAGCACCATTTTGGTTGAACGAAAAGAAAGCATGGAACAAGAACGCAAAAACATTCTGGAACAAATTGCCTCCTGCCGGGCAAAACTGATTGGTCAGGAAGAAAAGCTGAATGTCATCAGACTATGCGAAGAGGAGATAAAAAACCAAATTACAGAATGAAACTGTTGAGCAAAATAAGTTTCCTGCTGGCACTGATTCTGTCGGCATCATTTTGGAGTCCTACCCCACTACAAGCACGGAATCGCTTCAAAATAGTAATTGATGCCGGGCACGGAGGACGCGACCAAGGTGCTGCCGGAAGAAAGGCACAGGAAAAAGAAATCACACTGAAACTGGCAAAGAAAGTTAAGAAATACATCACACGCCACACAAGAGGCGTGGATGTAATTCTGACACGGGAGAAGGATGTTTTTGTATCCTTAAACGAAAGAGCCGACTTTGCCAATTTCTGTAGAGCTGACTTGTTTATTTCCATACACACCAACTCAGCCCAGGGATATGCCAAAGGTACCGAAACTTTTGTATGGAGCAAAAAATATAATCCATGGAGTCTGAAACTGGCCCAGCTCATTCAGAAACAATACACACAACGGGGGAAAAGATATAACCGTGGAGTGAAAAAGGCTAACTTTGCCGTTCTGAGAAACACCAGCATGCCGGCAGTACTGACCGAAGTGGGATTTATTTCAAACAAAGAGGAAGAAAAGTTGCTTCGTTCGAAACGAGGCAGACGAAGAATAGCTTCTTGCATCTACCATGCTGTAAAGGAATATTTGGATGATTTATAAGGCCTCGCATTTGAAAACCGCTAAATATTCAGGTTAGCGATAGTTTATAATCATACAAATACAAAATGTAAGATTTGACATTTTGTATGATTCCACTTGTCAGGAGTTACGAATTTGACAGCTCTTTGGGAATGGCTTTAAAATATGCCATTCTCAAAGAGCTTTTTTCATCATTTCTATATGATTATCAATAAACTAACGCAAATATCCAATACAAGCAGGACACATAAAGCAGAATGCAACAGTTAATTTATAACACCTGATTTTAACCATTTTCCATGAAAACACCAATACTACAAAAAATAAGCAAGATATACATTTGAGATTCTCATGAGAATAATAAAATTATGTCATGAGAATTTTCTTCAGAAGTCAAGTGAATAGTTGTATAAGTATACTCATATTATTGATAAATGCTTACTTTAATGAATACATATTCATTTTTTTATTCTAATTCAACACAAAAGAAAGGATAGCCAGTAAGTATAAATGTAAAAAAGCAAGGCAAAAAGAAAGGCAAACAGCCAAAACAACAACAAACAAACACACGGCACAATTCTTCTACTCACTACAACTAGTTATTTTATCGGTTTAGGTCTGAAAATAATAACAGAAAATACATCTATAGTTTTATTATTTGCTCAAAACCATTATATTTGTGCAAATTAAAAATTTTCCACATGCAGCACCTTCTATTATTCACCTTAATCAGCATAAGTTTTGTGTCGTGTAACAACCATTCAGAACACACAAATTCATTAATCCGTTTGGAAGCTCTTATGGAAGAGAGACCAGACAGTGTTCTGTATTCTTTGGAAAGAACTCAGATGAACCAATTGACAAATCAAGAAGAAAAAGCAAAATACGCACTACTCTATTCAATGGCCTTAGACAAAAATTATATAGACACCACAGACTTTAGAGTGCTGCAACCGGCCATTGACTACTATAACAACAACGGAAACGCAACAGACAAACTGCGCACATTTTATTATCAAGGAAGAATTTATCAAAACAAAGGAAACGATGCTTTGGCCATGGCATGCTTTATCAAAGCTCTCGAAGAAGGCGAACACTCCACCGACACACTAACCAAAGCACGCATATATGTAGCACAAGGTGTTATTCACGAAACACTGTTAAAATGGAATGACGCCATCCAAGCAAACCTACAGGCTGCAAACTACTTTCATAAAAAGAACCGCACAGACAGTTATGTAAACTGCCTGCTCAAGGTGTGCAGCATTTATATGCAACAACAGGATTATAAGAATGCAAACTACTTTCTGAATCAATGCAACAGTAGCCTAAGCAGGCTTTCCAACCAAATACTTGGGCTGTATTATTCGAACTTACTTACGATTCAGGCCGAAACAGAAAAGAACCACGACACGATCCGTGCTACAATCAGCCAGGTAATCCAACTGATAGCCAATGAAAATATAGATCATTTATCTCTGGCCAATGCCTATCTGACCATCGGGGAATATGACGTAGCCCTAAACACGCTGTCAAAACAAAATCACATAACCAATCTAAGTCAGGAGATGCGGTATCTCATTATTTTGTCAGAAATTTACAAGAAGCAGAACAAATATCAGGCAGCACTCGAAACATACACCAAGTATTATGAGCTACATGACGCACAAGTGTATTCCATCTTTCAACAAGACGCGCAATTTGTAGACGAACGGCATGCTTTAGAGCTACAAACAATCCAGGAAAAGAGAATGAAAAACAGAATCATTGCATGCAGTTTAATCATTTTCTTGATTTTGACAGCTTTAGTTTTATACATCAAGGTGCGGCTGAACCGACGAATAGCCAAACAAGCACAGGCTGAAAAAGAGGCGGAACATTATCGTCTGTTATATCAACAAATGGAAGATGAAAAGGACAGGCTTACAGAGCTGTTGTCCTATAGCAACAAGTTGAACAACGAAATCAAAGGCATTATCTCTGAAAGACTCGAACTTCTAAACAAGTTCTTTACACTCTACATCACAAACAACAGCGACATAAGCCGTACGGTAGACAAAGAATTAGACGAACTGCTAACGAATAAAGACAGCTTTATGGCTTCTACCAGACTGGCATTTGCAGGCAGTCATCCAAACTTCGTGAAATATCTCGAAGAACACGGCCTTACAGAAAAAGAGATTGAATACTGCTGCTTGTATGCCTTAGGACTGAAAGGGAAGGAAGTAGGAACATACCTTAAGATGCGCAGTCATTACAATCTGAGCAGCATAATCCGCGCAAAATTAGGTTTGGAAGAATCGCATACAAATCTTAGCATTTACATACGGAAACTTATGGTTTCGATTAAGTAAGACACGAACCGGCAACACACGTAACACAAAATGGCTCTAAGATGAAACTCTTATGACTGTTGCGCCAAAATAAAATCAGCAACCATTGATTATCAGTATCTTATAATTTAAAATATGAAACTTTAAATTATGAGATGAAACTTTATATGCGTAATTTTGCATTAGAGAAACAAGAAAAAACTCAATAAATGAAGACAAAAATTATTATTGTGATGTTGTTTTTGATGATAGCAAATATAGGATTCTCTATGTCTGCTTTTCATATAACCACAACAAGGATTCCATTCCATTACATTCACAAAAACAATTCCAATTACAGAAGATTGGAACGCACTCATCATTTTCAAATCATAGAAGCATATTATAATCCACAAGATAAAAGTATAGAATGTGAATTATACAACATAGGTACGGCAGGAATCTGCATTAGCAACACAAAAGGCGAACTAATCAATTTCACTACTACAGAAACAGATTATTTTGTATCGATTAAACTTTCTACAGAATCAGCTAAAGAAAACTTTTATTTAATTATTGATTCAGAATGTATTTATGCAGATGCTTTGATTGATAAAACGATAACATAAAACCATAAAAGATCAAGACATATACGCCCGTAAAACCAAAGCAGTAAAATATAAAATCAAAATTGGATAGGGGGAAGAATGCCACCCATATCTCACCAACCTTAAGAGCAACATAATTATTTACAAACCAAATCCATCCATTACGGCAAAGAAAAACTACAACGAGATTAAAAAAGGAAGACTAAGCTATGTTTGCTTAGCAAAGAAAAACAGGTAACCAAAATCTTAATCCAAAGATTAAGCATCTAAAAAGAAACAAACAACCGACAATGTCGGCATAATCACAAAAACAAAAATTTTATGAAACATCTATTTTTACTAATCTTTTTCTTTACAGCATGCTCCTTGCACGCTCAGATACCAACAAAAACAGGATGGAATGTAGGAGCAGACTTTGGTGCCGCTTTTAATCATATGAGCACCAAAAATCTATCTTTAAGAAAAGGCCATTGGGGCTTTACCGGAGGAATCACCGGAAACTATACCTTCAACAACAATATAGTATGCGAAACCGGACTCCGGTTTGTCAATAAAGGTTCAGACCAATTAAAAGGTTTTGATGAGAACTTAAAAAAGTTTATCTCAACCATGACGCTAGAGAAACTGCATTATTTAGAAATCCCTATCATGGTTGGCTATCGTTTCAAATTATCAGACATTGTTTCCATAACTCCTAAGATTGGAGGTTATTACGCTTTTGGTCTGGACGGTAAGGGATATATAGAAAATGCAGACAATACGTTTGGCGGCATGATTTTCCCGTTCGAAGACAATACTTTCACCATGGGCGATGGATCAGTTGGCACCTACAAGGCACTGGAACGTCATGATGGCGGTTTCCTGGTAGGCGCAGACATACAGATTGGACAAGCTGTTTGCAGAATAGCCTATGGCAGAAGTCTTTCTCCAATAGAAAACAAATATGACTCAGGCAACAGACACCAAACACTCAGTCTGTCATTGGGATATTATCTGTTTAAAAAACAATAACGAACAAGGGAACACACAAAACATACCCACAAAAACAATGCCTGACAGGCTTCACGAATCATTCGGGGGAAGAACGCATGAACTGCGATCTTCCCCCGAATGTTGTCTTTAAAAAGAACATAACACCTATTCACCGGAACCTGAAACAAAAGACCGAATCACCCGCACAAAGTCCTCGCCATACTTCTGTTTTTTGAAATCGCCAATACCACTGACCATGCCAAAAGCCTCAATCGTAGTGGGCTTCTCCTCACAAAGAAGATGCAACGTGCGATCGGACATGATTATGTAAGGAGGGAAAGCCTGTTCGTCAGCCAGTTTCTTACGCAACGCACGCAATGCCTCAAACAACTCATCAGGCTCGCTTTCTTGAAACAAGTCTTGCCTGGATAATTGTGGTTTCTCCGCAACCACCCTGGAAACACGTTTTTTAGTCTTGGGCTGTATCACCTCTTCCTGAATCTCAGCCAGCGTGGCAGTGGCATGACCAAACAGAACATTTCTGCCAGATAACGTGACTTTTAAATGCAAATTCTCACGGTAATCTATCTCCAAATAACCCAACTGAAGCATCTGAAGCAAGAAATCGTGCCAATGCCGCGCAGGAACGTCACGCCCCACACCAAAAGTCTTCAAGCGGTCATAACCATGTTGCAACACTTCTTGCGTCTGGTTTCCGCGCAAAATATCCACCACCAGATGCAAACTTACATGCTGCTCGGCACGCATAATGGCACTCAATGCCTTCTGTACCAGCAACGTTCCATCAAAGCGCACCGGAGGATTGCGGCACACATCGCAATGCCCGCAGTCATGAGTCCGTTCCTCGCCAAAATAATTCAGCAGAATACGCCGGCGACATACCGAAGCCTCAGCATATTCCTGCATTCGCTGCAAACGTTCCTTATTCATACTCTGCTGCCCACTCTCCTCGGCAAACCGAGTCAACTGAACAATATCACCATAAGAATAAAACAACAACGTGTCGGCCGGCATGCCATCACGCCCTGCACGCCCAATCTCCTGATAAAAACATTCGATACTCTTAGGCAGATTATAATGGATAACGTAGCGCACGTTTGACTTATTGATACCCATACCAAAAGCCACCGTGGCACAAATCACCTGAATACGATCCTTCAGAAACTCCTCTTGCGTGAAGTTTCGCTCTTCATTTGAAAGCCCGGCATGATAGACCGCAGTGCGGAAACCATGTTCTTGAAGCGTGTTTGCCACATCTTCGGTTGTCTTACGGCTCATACAATAGATAATGCCGCAATCGTTCTCGTGCCTGGACAAAAAATTCAATATGGCCAAAGTCTTTTCTTTCTTCTTTAACCCCTTGCGTACGGTAAGAGACAGATTGGGCCTGTCGAACGAAGAAATAAAAACTTGGGGATGCAACAATCCTAACTGCTGAACAATGTCCGTACGCGTAACCTTGTCGGCCGTAGCCGTAAGGGCCACAATAGGAACATTAGGAAAACGTTGATGCAACACATTAAGTTGCGTGTACTCGGGACGGAAATCATGCCCCCATTGTGAAATGCAATGAGCCTCGTCGATAGCAAAAAGAGAAACTTGCATCGATTGGAGCAAAAAAGGAATTTCGGACAATAAACGCTCAGGAGATATGTAAAGTATTTTAACTTTACCGGAGATACAATCCCGGCGAATACTGACCGCTTCCTGGTCTGTATTATTGCTGTTCAAAGCAGCTGCATAGATACCATTCTCAAGCATCGATTCCACTTGGTCTTTCATCAGCGAAATCAAAGGAGAAACAACTACTGCCGTACCCGGCATCATCAAAGCAGGAATCTGATAACATAAGCTTTTACCCCCTCCTGTAGGCATCAGCACAAGGGTGTCTTGCTTGGCTAAAACACTCTTAATGATTTCTTCCTGCTGCGGACGAAACGTATCGTATCCAAAGTATTTTTTCAGTGTCTGAAACATATAAAAATGATTCGTTTTTTATTAGCAAATGCAAAGTTAACTTTTTTTGTCATTAAAATGAGAGAAAAATTTGTACGGATAAGAAAAAAAAGCGAATTTTGCCCTATCATGTAAAGCTTATAAAATCATATAGCCCATAGGTTAAGGTTATCTTGATTTTATTTTTGAGTAATAAACAGGAAGTATGGGAAAGTATAATTTAACGGAGAAAAAAGAAAAAAATGCAGCCTACCGCTCATTGGTAAGAGCTGAGTTAGTAGACGAACTTTATGAGAAGATTTTGCACATCTTCGTTGTACAAAAGAAGTACAAAGACCCAGATTACTCTGCAAAAAAAATGGCAGACGAACTGAACACAAACACACGCTACATCAGTGCTGTGGTGAACATCCGATTCGGACAAAATTATTCCAGCTTGGTAAACGAATACAGAATTAAAGACGCACAATATCTTTTGGTGGACAAAAGATACATGGACAAGACTATGGAGGAAATTTCTTCTATGGTAGGATTTGCAAACCGCCAATCGTTCTATGCCGCATTCTACAAGCTGAACGGAATCACTCCAAGAAGCTACCGAATCAACCACATGGCTAAAGAAAACAATAAAGCATAAATACAAGAAAAGGGATAAATCCGAAAGGATTCTATCCCTTTTCCATATTACAGACACTACAAAACTCACAGACAACCGCCCTTGCAGACAATAGCTGCTTTTTGTTTTCTCCCATTCCCCAATGTCCTCCTGCTTCTCATTACACAGTTTTATTAATTTATATTATTAAATATTCCAAGTCAATGAACACTACTGAATTTTCATATTGCGACGAACGATTCGCCGACTTGCAACTGCTTCGATACCGCGTAGACGGATTCGAACAGCTGTCTCTGAAACAGAAGAAACTGGTCTACTGCCTGTCGCAAGCTGCCTTATACGGACGCGATATCCTCTGGGACCAAAACGGCAAATTTAACCTGAAAATAAGAAAATCACTCGAGGCGATATATACCCATTACGAAGGCAACAAAAATGACCGTGACTTTGCAGAACTTACCGTTTACCTGAAAAGAATATGGTTCTCCAACGGCATACATCACCATTATGGATGCGACAAATTCCCGGCGCTCTTTCACGAAGAATTTCTTAAAGAAGAACTAATGAAGCTGAGTCCGGACTTATTGCCTCTCGAAGAAAATCAAACCGCCGAAGATCTTTACAACGAAATCGCCCCGGTTATCTTTAACCCCGCCATCATGCCGAAACGCGTAAACCAGGCAGACGGCGATGACTTGCTTCTTACTTCGGCTTGCAATTATTATGCCGAGGGCATCACACAAAAAGAAGCAGAAGATTTCTACCGAAACTTAAAAAACCAGAATCAGGATGAACATCCGGTTATGTATGGACTCAACAGCCAGCTGGTACGCAAAAACAACAAAATAACCGAAGAGGTATGGAAAATAGACGGCATGTACGGCAAAGCCATCGAAAAAATTGTTTTCTGGCTGGAACAAGCTGCCGATGTTTGCGAAAACGAAAGCCAAAAGGCTGTTATACAGAAACTGATTGAATTCTACCGTACCGGAGACCTGAGAACATTTGATGAATACAGCATCCTTTGGATTAAAGAACAGGAAGGACTCATTGATTTTACCAACGGATTTATTGAAACCTACGGCGACCCTCTGGGCATGAAAGCCAGCTGGGAGGGATATGTAAACCTAAAAGATTTAGCCGCCACTGAAAGAACACGCAAACTAAGCCAAAATGCACAGTGGTTTGAAGATAATTCACCGGTAGACAATCGGTTCAAAAAAGACAGCTGCCAAGGAGTTTCAGCTAAAGTTATTGTAGCTGCCATATTGGGAGGCGACTTATATCCAGCCAGTGCCATCGGAATCAATCTGCCTAATTCAAACTGGATCAGAGCCGAACACGGAAGCAAAAGTGTCACAATTGGCAATTTGACTCATGCTTACAACCAAGCAGCCCGAGGTAATGGTTTCAAAGAGGAATTTATCATAAACAAAGAAACACTCGAACTGGTGGAAAAATATGGTGACATCTGCGATGACCTGCACACCGACTTGCATGAATGCCTGGGACACGGAAGCGGAAAATTAATGCCCGGCGTAGACCCCGACAGTTTGAAAGCTTACGGAGCAACGATTGAAGAAGCACGCGCAGACTTGTTTGGCCTGTATTATCTGGCAGACAACAAACTGACAGAATTGGGACTTACCCCAGACAAAGAGGCCTACAAAGCACAATATTATACATACCTGATGAACGGCCTACTCACTCAGTTGGTACGAATCAATCCAGGAAAAGATATAGAAGAGGCACACATGAGAAACCGGGCGCTGATTGCACAATGGGTTCTCGAAAAAGGAGAAAAAGAACAGTCCGTAGAACTGGTGTGCCACAACAGAAAAACGTATGTGCAAATTAACGACTATGCCAAACTGAGACACCTCTTTGGAGAATTACTGGCAGAAATACAACGCATCAAAAGCGAAGGAGATCTTGAAGCGGCAAGAAAACTGGTAGAACACTACGGCATCAAGGTGGACCCTTCATTGCACCAAGAAATCCTGACACGATACAAGCAACTGAACCTGGCTCCCTACAAAGGTTTTATCAACCCGAAATATACGCCTGTTGTAGACGAAAACAACCAGATTATTGATATCCGGATTACGTATGGCGAAGCATATGACTCGCAAATGCTCAGATACAGCCGGGATTATTCCACCTTATAATATATAGCTTTGAACCAAATGAATATAGCAGACCAAATAAGAAAAATAAAACAAGAGCTGAGGCTATCCATGAATGGAGTAGCTTCGGCTTTCATGCGCGAAAACGGCTTGAACTATAAGCTGAATTTCGGCGTGGAAATTCCCCGGTTGCAAATGATTGCCGATGAATGGACACCCAACCATGAATTGGCACAGACCTTATGGAAGGAAAATATACGAGAATGTAAAATACTGGCAGGCATGCTGCAACCCATAGAGTCTTTCTATCCAGAAATTGCTGAAATATGGATTGAAAGTATGCCGAATGCAGAAATTGCACAACTCACCGTGATGAACCTGTTCCAGAAACTTCCTTATGCCTCGGAAAAAGCATTTCAATGGATTGCACGCGAAGAGGAAATGTTCCAGTTGTGCGGCTACTTGCTGCTGGCAAGACTTTTTATGCAAGGAAACTGTTTGAACGAAAGAGCTGAAAACGAATTTATCGACCAGGCAGGAGCTGCATTCAAACAAGCAGACGGAACACTCAAAAAAGCCATTGCCAATGCGCTCATTAAATACGAGGAAATAAACGAGCAGAAAAGCAAGGATATAGAGCAAATACTTCTTTCTGAATAGGTTTTCGCAAAAAAATAAAACAAAAGGCTCTTAATTCAACGAAAAGTACTAACTTTGTTGAGTACTAAGAATATTATTTTTAAAAATCCAATATGGAAAAAGGAAAAGTAGACGCCCTTCTTGGGATTGTATTTGGCGACGAAGGTAAAGGTAAAGTTGTTGACGTTTTTACTCCCAAATACGATGTGGTAGCAAGATTTGCCGGAGGCCCTAATGCCGGACATACTATTATCTTTGAAGGCAAGAAGTTCGTATTAAGATCTATTCCTTCCGGAATCTTTGCGGAAGATAAGATTAATATTATCGGTAACGGTTGTGTGATTGCACCAGACTTGTTCATGGCTGAAGCCAAAGAACTGGAAGATGCAGGATATGACCTGAAAAAAAGACTTCATATCAGCAAACGCGCACATCTGATCCTACCTACTCATCGCGTGTTGGACCGTGCGTATGAAGCTGCAAAAGGCAAAAACAAAGTGGGTACCACAGGTAAAGGTATCGGACCTACATATAGTGACAAAGCTAGCCGAATCGGATTGCGTGTAGGTGACATCCTGGATGATTTCGAAGCTAAATATCAAAAGCTGAAAGCTCGCCACGAACAAATCCTGAAAGACCTGAACTTCACTGAGTATGACATCACCGAAGAGGAAAAGAAATGGATGGAAGGCATTCAGTACATGAGCACCTTCCCATTGACCGACACAGAAGTGGAAATCAACCAGTATCTGAAAGAAGGCAAAAGCGTTCTGGCCGAAGGAGCACAAGGCACCATGCTGGATATTGACCATGGTACCTATCCTTTCGTAAGCTCTTCTAACACTACCAGCGGTGGAGTATGCACTGGCTTGGGTATCGGTCCGAAACAAGTGGGCGAAGTTTTCGGTATCTTCAAAGCATATAGCACACGAGTAGGCTCTGGTCCGTTCCCAGTAGAATTGTTCGATGAAACTGGCGACAAGATTCGTGAAATTGGTCATGAGTATGGAGCTGTTACCGGAAGAAATCGCCGTTGCGGATGGGTGGACTTGGTTGCACTGAAATACGCAATCATGATTAACGGAGTAACACAACTGGTTATGATGAAAAGTGACGTATTGGACAGCTTTGAGACAATCAAAGCATGCGTGGCTTACAAAAAAGACGGTGTTGTGCTGGAAACCATGCCTTTCGAAACAGAAGGATGCGAACCTGTTTATAAGGAAATTCCAGGATGGCAGTGTGATTTGACTGGCATCACGGACGAAAAAGATTTCCCTCAGGCATTTAAAGATTATATCCAGTATCTGGAAAATGAACTCGAAACGCCTATCACAATCTTATCTGTAGGTCCCGACCGCGCACAAACCATCATGCGCAACAAGTAATATTGAAACATTCCTTACACCTATAAAGCAAAAAGTCAGCAAGCTGAGAATCGCACGGATTCTGTAGCTTGCTGACTTTTTGCTTGCTTTAATCTTCTATCTTTTGATATAAATCGGCCAGCTCACCTGCATCAGCCCCTAAACTGCGGGCCTTCTTTAAATCAGCACGGGCCGCACTTCGCTGCTTCGTCTGAATATAGTATTGAGCTCTGTTTATATAATAGGTGATATTTTCAGGATCTAAGTCTATCGCTTTCTTAAAGTCAACCTCGGCAGACTCGAAAGCCTTCCGGTTTACCTCCATCTCTGCTCGGACCGCATAAAACTCAGCACGTTGCGGATTCTTCTGAATCAATAGATTTATCTGGTCCATTGCTTCCTTAGGGCGGTTGTCCTTGTCGTTCAGCAGCACCAAACCCAAAACAGCATCCTCGTTATTTCCATCCAAATGCAACAAATGTTCGTAGTCTGCACGAGCCTGCTTATACAGATGCTGGGTGGTATAAATATAAGCGCGCATCATCAAAGCATGACGATGGTCTTTGTTCAAATCCAAAACATCACAATAGTCGGTCAAGGCCTTGTCCAAAACTCCGGTACGCATATACAAAGCTGCCCGACTCAACAAGATGCCCATCGTATGAGGAGATAGGTTTATCCCCATCTGATAGGATTCCAAAGCCTCTGCATCGCGCCCGGTCTTCTCTTGTATCTGACCAATATAGTGAAACAGCAAGGCATTGGATTTCAATGCAGGCTCTTTCTTCAACGCCTGACGAAAATAGTTCTCTGCCTGCAACAAACTGTCTGTTGCCACTGCATCTAAACCCGATTTCACCAATTCCTGATAGCTTTGCGCCGAGAGAGTCTGTACGGAAGCCATCAGGAATACGCAACCTAATATCTTTTTAATTAATTTCTTGTTCGCCATATCCATCATAATAGGAAACAAAAGTATAAAAAAAGCCCCGCACTACAGAATAGAGCGGGGCGCTTTTTGTATAAATTACTCGCACTTAAATGTTTTTGATATAATCCACTATCCATTGGCCAACTTCCTTGGTTCCATACTTGGCTCCTCCTTCTACCTGAATTTCGGGCGTACGGACATGGGCATCGAGCGATGCATTCACTGCCTGGCGAATCAAGGCTCCTTCTTCTTTCAGATTGAAATACTCAAACAGCATGGCCACTGACAATATCTGTGCCAACGGATTGGCTATATTCAACCCCTTTGCCTGAGGCCATGAACCATGAATTGGCTCAAATACAGGAGTGTGTTCGCCAGTAGATGCCGATGGCAACAGTCCCATAGAACCGGTAATGCACGAACCTTCATCCGTAAGAATGTCGCCAAAAGTATTCTCTGTAACCATCACATCAAAGAAACGAGGGTCCTGAATCATGCGCATGGCAGCATTGTCTACGAACATATAGTCGGTTTCAACCTCTGGATAAAGCGGTGCCATCTCTTTTGCAACCTGACGCCACAAACGACTTGAGGCTAAAACATTGGCTTTATCTACCACTGTAAGGTGCTTGCGCCTGCGAAGAGCATATTCGTAGGCCACCTTCAATATACGTTCAATCTCAACACGCGTATAGGCATTCGTGTCATAAGCCTTATCGTCATCCTGATATTTTTCACCAAAATACATTCCGCCCGTCAACTCACGAATGCAGATAAAGTCGGCTCCACGAACCAAATCTTCTCTTAACGGTGATTGGTGAATCAAACATTCGAATGTTTCTACCGGACGAATGTTTGCAAAAAGACCTAACTTTTTACGCATGGCTAGCAAACCTTGCTCCGGACGAACCTTAGCAGTAGGGTCATTATCATACTTAGGATCACCTACCGATGAAAAAAGCACAGCATCGGCAGCCATACATTTCTGATAAGTGTCTTCGGGAAAAGGATCTCCCACAGCATCAATCGCTGCTGCACCACAAAGAGCATAATCATAGGATACGTTATGGCCAAACTTCTCGCATACAGCTGTCATAACGGCTACTCCCTGTTCTGATATTTCTGGGCCGATTCCATCTCCCGGCAATACGGCAATCTTCAAATCCATAATTTTATTCTTGTTTTAATTGTTCTTGTTATTTTCTATCGTTTCACTAAGGCCTTCCATCCGTTCATAATCTGGCTCTATCAAATTCAACATCTTGATGGTAGCCTTTATGGCTGCCTCTGTCTGATCGGCATCTAAACCACGCGTTCGCAAAATACGCTGATTCCAATTCCAGGTAATAACGGTTTGGACAAAAGCGTCAGTACGACCCCCAGGCGGAATGGTTACACTGTAATTAGCCAACTTGGGGAAATCTCGATGCAAACGCTCGTGATATATAAACATCGTAGCACGCATGAAAGCATCATACTGCCCGTCACCGGAAGCCTGAGACTCATAAGCCTTTCCGTTTACTTCTAAACGCACACAAGCCATCGGCTTTAATCCATAGGCCGTGGTCACCATGTAGCTCTGCAAACGTACATGCTCCTCTGGTGCACCATGCTTCAGCACATCGGCTACAATGAATGGCAAATCGTTTTGGGTAACCAATTCTTTCTTATCTCCCAACTCTATGATTCTTTGAGTTACTTTGCGTGTCTGCTCTGGCGTCAACTCCAAGCCCAACTCTTCCAGATTCTTCAGAATATTAGCCTTGCCACTGTTCTTTCCCAAAGCATAGGCGCGTTTCCGGCCAAAACGCTCGGGTAACAAGGCATTGCAATACAGATTTGCTTTATTGTCACCATCAGCATGAACTCCCGCAACTTGAGTAAATACACTCTCACCCGTAATGGGTTGATTGGGAGGTATCGCTATGCCTGAATAACTCTCTACCAAACGACTGACTTCATTCAGTCTATTCTCACAAATATTCGTTTCTGCATGAAACTGATCTTTGAGAATGGCTTGAACACTCGATAACGGAGCATTACCTGCACGCTCGCCCAACCCGTTTACCGAAGTGTGTATGCCACGACATCCAGCTAAAACAGCCGCCAACACATTCGATATAGCCAAATTATAATCGTTATGCGCATGAAAATCGAAACACAGATGTGGATAACGCTTGTACATCTTGTGCATATAACTCACCAGGTGAAGTGGATTCAATACTCCCAAAGTATCCGGAAGCATAAAACGCTCAATCTTTTCATACTGCAATGCATCAACCAACTGATAAACGTACTCTGGAGAATATTGGATTCCATTACTCCAATCTTCTAAATAGACATTGACTTTTATATCCTTCTCCTCGGCATAAGCCAAGGATTGACGAATGTCGGCTATGTGCTGCTCAGGAGTTTTTTTCAACTGGTTCTTGCAATGGTTAAGCGACCCCTTGCAAAGCAGATTGATGTGACGACATCCACAACGTGCAATCCAATCAATGGAGGCATGACCATCAACAAAGCCTAAAACTTCCACCCTATCTAACATACCCGCCTGCTTCGCCCAACGGCATATATTGGTCACGGCTTCAATCTCTCCTTCGGAAACACGGGCCGACGCTACTTCTATACGATCTACATTTAAGTCTTGCAACAATGCTTTGGCTATAATCAATTTCTCGTGCGGCAAAAAGCTGACACCACATGTCTGTTCACCATCACGCAAGGTGGTGTCCATTATCTCTACTCGGACTGTTTTATTTTGTTTCATAGGCTTAGAGGTTATTCATCGAATTACCCCAAACGGCTACGCGCGTTTGGCTTCCCATTGCTCTATCTTATCTTTATTTTGAATAAGAAAATCAATGTCATCCAATGCGTTCATCAAACAATATTTCTTATAACCGTTAATTTCAAAATGCTCTTGTCGGCCAGTGGCTTTATTGGTTACCGTCTGCTCCGGAAGATTCACCTCAACAACTGTAGCCGGATCTGCTTCAATAGAAGCAAACAATTCAGCCAGAAACTCTTCGGTTACCACTACTGGCAAAACAAAATTATTCAACTCATTGTTTTTGTGAATATCAGCAAAAAAACTGCTGATAACCACGCGGAAACCATAACCAGCTATAGCCCATGCCGCATGCTCACGGCTAGAACCATTACCGAAATTTTTTCCGGCAACTAAAATCTCGCCCTTATATTTAGGATTGTTCAATACAAAATCTGGATTCAACGAACCGTCTGCGCGATAACGCCAATCACGGAACAGATTCTCGCCAAAGAATTTTTCTTCCTTGGTTGTTGCCTTCAGGAAACGAGCAGGAATTATCTGGTCTGTATCCACGTTTTCAAGAGGCAAAGGCACACATGTGCTTGTTATAATATCAAATTTTTGTTTCATGAGTTCTTCTACATTAAAGTTCTTGGATCGGTTATCACCCCAGTTACTGCAGCTGCTGCCGCTACTAATGGACTGGCCAATACAGTACGTGCACCCGGACCCTGACGCCCTTCAAAATTTCTGTTCGAAGTAGAAACTGAAAGTTTTCCTGCCGGAATCTTATCATCATTCATCGCCAAACAAGCAGAACAACCGGGCTGACGCAACTCAAAACCTGCTTCCTTGAATATCTTGTCCAATCCTTCCTCTTGTATCTGACGCGCAACAGCCCAAGAACCGGGCACTAACCAACATATTACATTGGCAGCCTTGTGACGACCTTTGACAATAGAAGCAAAAGCACGAAAATCCTCAATACGTCCATTGGTACAAGATCCACAGAAAACATAGTCTACTTGCTTGCCTATCATCCGGTCACCCGGAGCAAACCCCATATAATCCAATGCTTTCTGAAAAGAAGCGTGTCCGGCTTCGTCTATCTTATCTAAACTTGGAATAAACTGACTGATGCCTATTCCCATACCTGGATTGGTTCCGTATGTCACCATCGGCTCTATATCGGCTGCATCAAACTCAATCTCCTTGTCAAACTGTGCATCATCGCCACTTCGTAACGTTTTCCAATAAGCCACAGCCTGCTCCCAGGCCTCGCCTTTAGGCGCATACTCCTTGTCTTTTAAATAAGCAAAGGTTACTTCATCAGGGGCAATAAATCCGCCGCGCGCACCCATCTCAATAGAAAGATTACATAGCGTCAGTCTTCCTTCCATAGTCAGCTGTTGAATTGCTGTACCGGAATATTCTACAAAATAACCGGTTGCACCTGATGTGCTCATCTTACTCATCAGATATAAAGCTACATCTTTTGCCGTAACTCCTTTGCCTAAAGTCCCTTTTACAGTAATACGCATCGACTTGGGTTTCTGCTGCAAAATACATTGTGATGCCATAACCATCTCTACCTCAGAAGTACCAATGCCAAAAGCAATTGCTCCCATAGCACCATGTGTCGAAGTATGAGAATCACCACACACAATAGTCATACCAGGCAAGGAAAGACCGTATTCAGGACCCACCACATGTATGATGCCGTTCTTCGGATGCATCATCCCGAAATGAGTCAAACCAAAATCGGATGCATTCTGGGCTAAGGTATCTACCTGGGTCTTACTTACAGTATCCTCTATCGGTTTGTCCTGATCATGGGTAGGTGTATTATGATCGGGCATACAGAAAATTCGCTCGGGACGAAAACATTTAATTCCGCGAGCACGAAGACCGGCAAAAGCCTGAGGACTAGTCACCTCATGACAATATAAACGATCTATATAAAGTTGAGTGGGACCATCAGAGACATTCTGCACTACATGAGCATCCCATATCTTATCAAATAAAGTATTAGCCATTATCGTTTATTTTTTGAACTTGTTGATACAATCAATATAAGCTTCTACAGACGCTGACACAATATCGGTATTCGCACCAAAGCCATAATATACATGACCGTCATATTCTACTTGCATGTGAACCTTGCCTACATCATCGGAACCTTTGCTTATCGCTTGGATAGTAAATTCTTTTAATATAGTATGACGCTTGATGATTGTCTTCAATGCCTTGATAGCTGCATCTACCGGACCATTACCACTGGATGACGCTTCGAACTTTTCACCAGCAATATCCAAACCGATACAAGCCACAGACTTAACTCCCATTCCCGTAGTGACTTGAAGATAATCTAACTTAATGGCATGAGCAGCAGCGCGATCAGCTCCAGCTAACATCAAGATATCATCATCGTTCACTTCCTTCTTCTTGTCTGCCAATTTCAAAAACTCTTGATAAGCAACATCTAAACGCTCTCCATCTAAATCAACACCTAATACGGACAAACGGTGCTTCAAGGCTGCACGTCCACTACGAGCAGTCAACACAATGGCATTATCATCAATACCAACATCTTTCGGATTCATGATTTCATAAGTCTGCACATTCTTGAGAACACCATCCTGATGAATACCGCTGGAATGCGCAAATGCATTACGTCCCACTATTGCTTTATTAGGCTGTACCGGCATATTCATCAAGCTTGAAACCAAACGGCTCGTTGGATAAATCTTTTGAGTATTTATATTTGTATCAATATCTATGCCTTTATGACACTTTAAAATCATAGCAACTTCTTCCAAAGAAGTATTTCCTGCGCGTTCACCAATACCATTAATCGTCACTTCTGCCTGACGTGCGCCATTCATAATTCCAGCTATCGTATTGGCTGTGGCCATACCTAAATCGTTGTGACAATGCGTGGACAGAATCGCTTTTCCGGCTGACAGACCATCAACATGCTCCATAAGGTATTTGATTTTGGCACCAAACTCCTGTGGTAAACAGTAACCTGTGGTATCTGGTATATTTACCACCGTAGCACCGGCCTTCACTACAGCATCAACTACCCGAGCTAAATATTCGTTATCTGTACGACCTGCATCTTCAGCATAAAATTCAATATCCTCCACATAACGCTTGGCATATTTCACCGCAGCGACTGCCCGCTCAATAATTTCTTCGCGGTTTGAATTAAATTTGTATTTTATATGAGAATCAGACGTTCCTATTCCCGTGTGAATACGTTTATGCTTGGCATATTGCAAGGCTTCAGCTGCAACATCTATGTCTTTTTGAACTGCACGGGTCAAAGCACATATAGTAGGCCAGGTTACTGCTTTAGAAATTTCAATAACAGAATTAAAATCTCCCGGACTCGAAATGGGAAATCCTGCTTCAATGACATCTACCCCCAAGAGCTCGAGTTGCTTTGCTACTTGAATTTTCTCAACTGTGTTCAATTGGCAACCCGGAACTTGTTCTCCATCACGTAAAGTGGTATCAAAAATAAAAAGTCTGTCACTCATATCTAATATCTTTTATTTATATTCAAAAAAGAAGCCTTTCACACTGATATAGTGAGAAAGGCTTTTACGTATTGTTACAGATAGATACACATTAAGCACAATTCTCACTTCCACTAATTAGCACTAGTAGAATATTAGTTCCTGTACCTAGAAAATATGTAAAAGTCTGGTTCATTCTATTGTTTGATTAAATTCTAACAATGCAAAGTTAATTAATAATTCGCATCAAACAAACTAATTCGTAAGTTTTTTATTGGTTTTTGCTACATTTTCTATCAATTCAATGCGTTATACAAAATAATAGATACATAATTCTTAAGAGATAGTTATCGTGAACACATTATCATACCTTCAAAAACAGATTATGCTGATACAGCCAACGAAGAATAAGAAATACAATGAAATAATTGCCGAAACTAAGCCATACAGAATAATAATCTTCTAAATAGCTTTCCAAGCCATAAGAAACAGAAGATACAATACATCGGAAATTGATAACCTCACCTAGCATATACGCAGCAATTGAATTCATACCATATATGCGTAGCCACAACAAACCTCTGTGATGGTGTTTATAATCTATCCAGTAATAGAATAACGCCATTAATACAAAACAAAGGCCACCAGAAAATAAAGTCATACTAGCTGTCCATAGCCTTTTGATTATAGGCATCTGAAAATGCCACAATAAACCTGCTGCTACTAAAATAATACCTATGCTAAATAAATGCTTAACGATTTTCTTCGGAAACATTCTTTCACTACGAATAATAGTTCCAGCAAAAGAACCTAACAAAACTGTTACAGCAAATGTTAACGTACTCCATATCCAAGTGTAATTATAGGAAGGTGAAAAATGCCATAAGCCATCAGATGTCCAATAAACTCCATCACGAAAACGACCCAAAACTATACGATCTACTTTCTCAGCAAAATTTCCAAGTGGTGTAAAGTCACCACAAAAGGTCATCGGTAACCAATATAAAATAAGAAGTATGAATGCGCAAAGTATTTGATTACGTATACTAAAATGCAAAAATAGCATAGAAGCAATTAAATAACCCGAAGCAATAGCTTGTAAGGTATTAGAGTAAAATACAAAATGATTGGGATCCAAGCCTAACAAATTTCCTTGCACCACCATACCTAGAACAAAAAGCAACAGAAACCGACGAATAATCTTACGATAAATAACACTCTTATTCGGCATCTCTAAATACTTAGAAAAGGAAAAAGGCATGGATATTCCAGTCATAAATAAAAATAGAGGCATAACCAAATCTCAAAACCGAAATCCTTCCCATACTTCATGATCAAACTGATCAGCAATGATATGTAGCCAAGGAAAATCTAATAACTGTGCAAGAGCTACTAATACAGGTTGAAAAAACACTAAAAGAAATAAATCCAATCCTCTAAGGATGTCTAATGAAAGCAAACGATCTTTTGATGAAAAATTTGTTTGTAAACTAGTAGGGTACATAAATTATATTTTTTAATTTATGCAAATATACAAAAAAATCCCTCCGGAGATTGCTCTCTGAAGGGATTCTCTATTTAAAAA
>Garth_p1__coassemble_585_pt1 | contig 47107 bp, 44 predicted proteins | sample Garth_p1__metabat2_low_PE_037 | metagenome-assembled genome bin Garth_p1
TTTTTTGCGTGCCGCTGCAATCTCTGTTTCAACGTGTTTGGAAAATGAAACCGATAAAAGCAAAAGATGCATGACGAATAGAAAATCGACATGCATCTTTTGTTATCTTTAAAATATTATTTTTGAAAGCTTTTCCATAGAGGAGAATCCGGAACAGGAGCTTCGAAGCACAAGTGCTCTTTGGATACAGGGTGTATCAATTCAATTCTTCGTGCATGCAAGCAGATGCTTCCATCCGGATTGCTGCGTTGCGCTCCATATTTCAGGTCCCCTTTGATGGGACATCCCATTTTGGCCAGCTGGCATCTGATTTGATGATGCCTTCCGGTATGCAGATTAATCTCCAATAAGAAATAGCGATCAGATCTTCCGATCACCTTATAGTCAAGAATCGCCTTTTTCGAATCCTTTACTTCCCGGTCGTAGGCATACGACTTATTCTGTTTTTCGTTGCGAACCAACCAATTCTGTAAAGTACCGCTTTGAGCCGGCGGCTCGTTCTTTACGATAGCCCAATACGTTTTTTTGATGTCCTTGTTCTTGAACATCTCGTTCAGGCGTGTCAAGGCCTTGCTTGTACGAGCAAATAAAACCAGACCACTGACAGGTCTGTCCAATCGGTGAGTTACTCCCAGGAATACATTGCCCGGTTTGTTGTATTTCACCTTAATATATTGTTTTACTGTTTCCGACAGCGGCGTATCACCGGTTTTGTCACCTTGAACAATTTCCGAGCTGGCTTTGTTGACTACGATAAGATGATTGTCTTCGTATATAACATTCATGAAATTACATGTTCATACCGCCATCCACCTGGATAACCTGTCCTGAAACATAGCTTGACAAGTCAGAAGCCAGGAATAGAGCGATGTTAGCCACATCCTCAGGAGTACCGCCGCGGCGCAAAGGAATACCTTTAATCCACTCTTTGCGTACATCTTCAGACAAAGCCTGAGTCATTGCTGTTTCGATAAAACCAGGAGCGATTGCATTGGCGCGGATGCCTTTTGCTCCCATTTCCTGAGCAATAGACTTAGCCAGGGCAATCATACCGGCTTTAGAAGCAGAGTAGTTACACTGTCCTGCATTGCCATGTACACCTACAACAGAAGCCATATTGATGATAGAACCACCTTTTTGGCGCATCATGATAGGGGTGCAAGCATGGATAAAGTTAAATGCAGACTTCAGGTTCACACCGATTACGGCATCCCATTGAGCCTCGGTCATGCGCAGCATCAAGCCGTCTTTTGTGATACCTGCATTGTTAACCAAAATATCGATAGATCCAAAATCCTCTTTTACCTGGTTTACTACTTCGGCAGACTGAGCAAAGTCAGCAGCGTTAGAAGCATAACCTTTTACTTTCACGCCCAAAGCGGCGATTTCAGCTTCGGTAGCTTTACCGTTTTCGTCGATAACCAAATCAGTGAAAGCGATATTAGCTCCTTCAGAAGCGAATTTCATGGCGATAGCCTTACCAATACCACGAGCAGCTCCCGTGATTAATGCTGTTTTTCCAGTTAATAGTCCCATAATATCTTTGTTTAGAATATTATATAATAAAATGATTATTTCTTTTTGAGTGCGTTATTCAGCAGAGCTTGCACTACCGGTTTGCTTGTTTCCTGATTCATACCTTCTCCCAAACGGCCATATATATAAGGTACTTCAAGTCCTTTGATGCAGTAATGGATAATATCAGCGATGAGCGGTATGTTTTGTACTTCGAAGATTTGTTGTTGTACTCCTTCTTGCAGTACTTTTTGGAACAGGGCGATTTCAGCCTGATCGAAATTTTTGCGTACCTTTTCCACCATCCAGATATCCCGGAAGAATTCTGCACGCAGATTTCCATTGCGCAGTACCGCTTCTTTGATAAGGTTCAAGTGGGCAAAGACCAGCTCCAATAATTTCTCTTCGGGGGAAATAATTCTTTTGGCCACCTCTGTCATTTTTTGTGTGAGGCGTTCCAATTCAGTTTCAATGACGGCATAATATAATTCTTCTTTATTTTTAAAATAGGTATAAAGTGTGCGACGTCCCTTCTTGGAAGCTACGGCAATGTCGTTCATTGTCGTATTCTCCAAGCCTTGTTTTGCAAAAAGTAGTCTTGCAACCTCTACTAACTTAAGTTTTGTCTTTGAAACTGCCATAATTACTGCAAAAGTAAATTCTTTTTTTAAGAATGCCAAAAATTACATTTGAAACTTTTTTAATGAACGGTTTTATCTGCCGAAAAGTATGTAAAATGCACTATTTTTCCGCTAAAACAGCTTTTTTTGAAAGAAAACAGAAAAAAATGCCCGAAAAGTTTGGAGCGTATTCAAAAAAGCTATATCTTTGCACACGTAATCAGGAAACAAACACTGATGATGGTTAATATCGCGGAGTGGAGCAGTTGGTAGCTCGCCAGGCTCATAACCTGGAGGTCGTCTGTTCGAGTCGGGCCTCCGCAACTATTAAAGGCGCAACTATTTGCAATGAAAGTAGTTGCGCCTTTTTGTTTTAGGCAGCCGGGACTAAATCGGGACAAAAACTTAAAGCATTATTGTTTGTTTTTGATGCATTGTCTGCTTGTAAAGGAATGATTTTTTATACAGATTAAAAATATGATTGAAGAATTGGAGCAAACGGACAATCTTAAAAATGAATTAAGCCATCTAAAATCCTTGCTGAATGCCTGTAATGAACAGGAGTTTAAGAAAGAGTATTCAAGAATCGCTATAGAGTATACTCAAGAAGCCCATAAACAGCAGATTTTTGAATTTATAAAGAATGGCTTTCAAGACATCAACAAGGAATGAAGGAACTGGATGAAATAATAACTCAAATTGAGTCTGGTCATTTTTCAAAGCATTAAATTATTCCTGTGGAATTCTCTTATGAATTATATATCTATTTAGCCTTAGAATTTTGTAAGGCTAAATAGTATATATATATATGTGTAATATAGGTTTTACATTTTAAAACTGTATACGATTTCGAAATCTCCATCAAGAAACTTCGGATAACTGTCGCCGTTTTCTTTGGCACAGTCTGTATAAAACGCGATGCTCTCTTGAACTTCTTTTTTAAAGGTCTCAAAATCGCCTCTGCATGTTACAATCCAGCCCGGCAATAAGTCGCAGATGCAATTGTAATGGTTTTCCAGATGAACCGTATTCATCAATAATTTATTCATGTTTCATTTCAATTATTTTTTCTCACCTATATATACAAGGTAAGTTCCCTGACAAGAAATTGTAAAGGTGCTTTCAGTTGTTTCGTTACGTGTACCTTCCCACCAGCTCTGAAAGTCGTAGATTGGTTTTTTCAGTCCTTTTCCGCACATCCCCTTTGCACCGAAATTAAAAATTGAGACTTGAGTTCCAATCGGGCAAGTAAAACTGCATTCGCCTTCAGCCGGAATGAAAACGCCATAGTCGGTGTACATGCGTACTTCCAGTCCCATTCTTTGATATTCCAGCAGCAGACTGATATTGCCAAGAGTGTGGTCTTCGCGCATGCCAGTTGCTCCCACGATGGCAATTTTCTTGAATCCCTTTTCTTGCAGGTAGTGTACGGCTTTAGTCTGGTCGTTGGTGTCCTGGTCTGTCACATGATGAATGATTGAAGCATACAAGCGGCGATAGCGCGGATCAATAGAATCACTGTCTCCCACGATGATGTCGGGCACAAGTCCCGAATCAAGATATTGGTTGGCGGCACCGTCGCAGCAGGCAACATAGTTTGCTGATTTAAGTATGTGTACAGGTGCTTGTCTGAAAGGGAAGTCACCGTTTGCTACAACAACAGCCTCGGGTATAAATTCAGTGGTATATGTTTTCATTTGCTTGTAATTTATCTGAAGTTTTTTGAATGATTCATTTCAAGGCATCCGTAATGCCAAGTGTTGCAAAGTTACATTTTTTTTCAAATTCCGCAATAATGATTGTTTAAATCCGTTATCTTTGTGAAGTACAGCAATTCCGTTGTGCGTTAATAATGAAAATATCATGAAGAAGAATAGATTAATGGGCTTGTTGCTTTTGTTGCTGAGTATGCCTGCAGCCGTGTGGGCACAATGGAGTTACGGACTACGTTTGGGTGTAAATTTCAGTACGATGAAGTGGAAGCCGATAGATCCTAAATTTAAGGTAGGTACGCAGTTGGGTGCTTTTGCCACTTATAATTTTACCGACACATGGAGCATGCAGGCTGAGTTGCTTTACGAGTTGAACGGTTGCCGTATGGAACTGGTACATTCGGAGGAAGGCTTGCATTCTGAAAAGGAAGAAATATTCAAGCGCAATCAGCATTATCTTTCCTTGCCTATCTTGGCACGTTATCAGTTTCACACAGGCGTGCATCTTGAGTTAGGTCCGCAGTTCAGCTATATGCTTCAGCCCAAGGGAATCTTCAAGGGCGATCATTTTGCATTGAGCGGTTACAAACCATGGGATGTTGGGCTGGTGATTGGTGCAGGTTATGCGTTTAACGACCATCTCGACTTTGGGTTCCGTTATGTACACGGATTCCTGTCGACTACGGATTATGCTGCAGACGATTTTAAAGCCAAGAACCGCAATATTCAAGTCAATTTAGGCTACCGCTTCTAAATGCAAATTCCGTTTCAAATCGTAATTGCCCGAACCTTTGTCATCAGACAAGGATTCGGGCAATTACATTTTTGCTTTAACAGGAATTCGTCAGGTTAGAAATACTTTTGGGTGAAAGGTTGCCGGAATTATAGCCAATCCAAGCAAGGCACATCCTTGTGCAGCCCGTTTTCGAATAGATGAATACATAAATTAATCGTTTGGTTTTCATGATTACCTTGCAAAATCTGCATAGCACAGATAAACCCTTACAAGATACAATATTAAGTCTGATATTAATTCTATTTCTTAAGGTAAGATAGGCTATAGGCGAGTTTTGTTATGCAGAAATTAGCTATAAATAGAAAAACGTCCGCCGATTAAATCATACAATCTCATGATGGTTAACAATATTTAATTGAACATTGCCTCTTTTGTGGGTATAGACAAAAATGTGTACTTTTAATAAATAGCATTTGCTGTGTGGATGAGGCTTTTCGGAAAGCTTTGAATCATGCAGTTTTGCCAGAGTTCACTGTACAGTCTACAGAAAGGAGAATCATCGTTTTTCCTGTAAAAAGTCTTTTTTGGGGGCGGAAGAAACTGTGAGCGGAATGAAATATGATGATGTGATATAAAATGGTTCATGTGATGAAACAAAAGATGGATTCTGTATCCGTGGTGTATTATTCGCCTACGGATACAACAAAAAAGATTGCAACAGCTATAGCTGAGGGTACGGGTGTGGCCGATGTGCATGCGTATAATCTTACGGCAGCAGGTTCCTTGCCCACCACAGTGGCAGCAAGCGATTTGCTCGTTTTGGCTGCTCCGGTCTATTCCGGGCGTGTGTCGCCCACAGCTTTGGAGCGGTTTCGGGATATTTTGCCGAAGGGAACTCCCGTGATTGCCGCCGTGGTGTATGGCAATCGCGATTACGAAGACGCTCTGTTGGAGTTATGTGATTTTGCATCAGCCCACGAAATGCCGGTAGTGGCAGCCGGGGCTTTCATTGGCGAGCACAGTTACAGCAAGGAAAATATGCCGGTGGCAGCCGGGCGTCCGGATGAGGCTGACCTGGGCATTGCCCGTAGATTGGGAGAAGAAGCCGTTCGCCGTCTGTCCGAAGGACTGCCTGCCGAGGCTTTACCCGTAAAAGGCAATCGTCCTTACCGCGAAGTAAAGCCCAAGCCTCCCGTAGCTCCTGTGTGCAGTGATTCGTGTACCGGATGTGGCCGATGTATTTCAGTATGTCCCGTCGATGCCATTTCCAAGACGGCCGACGGACAGATTGTTACTGATGTCGATCTTTGTACGTTGTGCTGTGCCTGTGTGAAGAAATGTACTTTTGGAGCGCGTCTTTTCGACAGTCCGTTCACCAAGGTGCTTTATGAAAACTTCCGTGCCCGTCGCGAACCGGAACTGTTTTGATAGAGAAAGGAGTCGCATCTCCGGCATGTCAAAATGCGGGAATGCGACTCCTTCTTCTGTAACATCCTTTTGTTGCAAAATGTCTTCCGAAAAGACAATTTGTGCGTTTTTATGCTTTCGGAGCCTGATGTTCTTTCAGCAGAACTTCGGCTCTTTTAATTGCTTCGTGAATGTTTTTGCAGATATTCTCTTCTTTCAGTTTTTGGGTGAAACCGCTTCGTTTCAGAACATTGTAAACATCCTCGTTCACACCCGACAGTACTACTTGAATATCTTCTTTGCGGCTCATTTCGCACAAGTTGGTCAAGTTGTGCAGACCGGTAGAATCAATGAACGGCACTTTGCGCATTCGGATGATGCGAATCAGCGGACGCTCTTTGGTTTGCAGCATCACCTCTTCAAACTGACTGGCGATACCAAAGAAGAAAGGACCGTTTATTTCGTATGCTTCTACACCCTGCGGAATGCTCAGGTGCTCTTCTTTTCCCGAGATGGTGGTGTCTTTGTGATGCACAATCTCGTTGCGCATGCTGCTGATTTTCACGGCACCCATCACGCGCTTGATGAACAGCAGGCAAGCAAGCAGCAAACCAAACTCGATGGCAATTGTCAAGTCAAAGATTACGGTCAGGAAGAAAGTGATGAGCAATACGGATACGTCCGCCTTAGGATTTTTCAGCAGTTCGCGGAAAGTGCGCCATCCGCTCATGTTATAGCTCACCACAACCAGTACGCCTGCCAGACAAGCCATTGGGATATATTGAGCCAGCGGCATCAGGAATACGAAAATCAAAAGCAGCATGATGGCATGGATGACACCTGCAACCGGAGTCTTTCCGCCGTTGTTGATATTAGTCATGGTACGTGCAATGGCGCCGGTTGCCGGGATACCTCCGAACAGAGGTGAAAGAATGTTGGCAATACCCTGTCCGATCAATTCCTGGTTTGAGTTGTGCTTGGTGCCGATCACACCGTCGGCTACTGCTGCCGAAAGCAATGATTCAATTGCACCCAGGATGGCAATCGTAATGGCCGGTTGCATCAAAGATTTTATCGTATTCCATTCCAGTGCAGGCATGGTGAGCGAGGGCATTTTACCTTCGATGGTAAAGCGGTCGCCAATTGTTTCGATGCCCGTAACGCCGCCATAAGTCTTGAGCAGGAATACACCTACGGTCATCAAGACGATGGCCACCAGTGAACCGGGGATTACACGCGATATTTTAGGGAATATGGCAATGATGAAAATGCTCAGGATTCCCACCAGGGCCGACCAGTAGTGTATGGTGCCGAAGTCCTGGAAGTAAACCATCCATTTTTCGATGAAGTCCGCCGGGTTGGCCGACAGGGTCAGTCCGAAAAGGTCCTTGATTTGGGTGGTAAAGATGGTAACGGCGATACCGCTGGTGAAGCCCACGATAATCGGATAGGGGATATACTTGATGACTGTGCCCAGTCGGAAAATACCCAAGGCCAACAGAATGATGCCCGCCAATATGGTGGCGGTGAGCAATCCCGACAGTCCGTATTGCTGGATGATGTTATAAATGATAATGATAAACGCACCGGTCGGTCCACCAATCTGCACGCTGCTTCCGCCAAACAGCGAGATGGCCAGTCCGGCAATAATTGCTGTGATGATACCTGTTTCCGGACTCACGCCCGAAGCGATGGCAAAAGCGATGGCCAAAGGCAGTGCTACAATGCCGACGATGACTCCCGCCATCATGTCGGATGCAAACTTTTCTTTGCTGTAATTCCTCAAGTCGGCAACGATTTGAGGCGAAAATGTAAAACCCTTCATAATTTAGAATACAATATTAATGATGATATTTTCAAAACGAGTTGCAAAATTAGGGAAAATATTTATTATTAAATCATTTTTGACGATAAAAGATTCTATTTTGTTATGTCGGTTTTGCAATTAGCTTCAAATATAGTGAACAAATGTTTAATTCGTGTAAATAATCTCAACTATTGAATGCATTATTTTTTGCAATATGTTTGATTTTTGTCCCTCTTGCTATACCAAATCATGCGTATAATGCCATTTTTATAGAAATATGTATTATCTTTGTGCATGAAATCAATGTTTTAAACTAATTAATACCATTAAATTATGTTCGAAGGACAACCTAAAGGACTTTTTGCGTTGGCATTGGCCAACACGGGTGAGCGTTTCGGTTACTACACGATGCTTGCTATTTTTGTATTGTTTTTGAAAGACAATTTCGGCTGGTCGCATGCCGAAGCCGGTAACATCTATTCTATTTTCCTGGCTTTGGTTTATTTCCTGCCTTTTGTAGGTGGAATTTTGGCCGATAAGTTTGGTTATGGAAAGATGGTTACTATCGGTATCATCTCCATGTTTCTTGGTTATGTGCTGTTGGCACTCCCGATGGGAACCGGAACAATGGCCGTGGCAGCCATGTTTGCCGCTTTGTTGGTAATTGCAACCGGTACCGGACTCTTTAAGGGTAATCTGCAAGTGATGGTAGGTAATCTGTATGATGCTCCGGAATATGCAGCCAAGCGCGATTCAGCTTTCAGTATTTTCTACATGGCTATTAACATCGGTGCTTTATTTGCACCTACAGCTGCCGTGTCTATGATGGATTATGCACAGAATGTGCTGGGCGCAAGCAAGTCAGACTCTTACCACTATGCTTTTGCGGTGGCTTGTGTTTCGTTGATTGTGTCTATGGCTATCTACTACGGATTCCGCAGCACATTCAAGCATGTTGAAGGAGGAACCAAAGCCGTGAAGGCTGGTGAAACCAAGACTGCTCAGGTGGAAGAATTGTCTAAGTCGGAGACTAAGGACCGTATCGTGGCTCTTTGTCTGGTATTTGCCGTAGTGATTTTCTTCTGGATGGCTTTCCATCAAAACGGTTTGACCCTGACTTATTTTGCCGATGAGTTTACTGCCAAGAGCGCAACCGGCGTGCAGAGCATGGTGTTCAGTGTATGGAATCTTGTGGCTGTTATCTTCACCGTATATGCTTTGTTCTCTTTATTCCAGTCTAAGACAGGCAAGGGTAAGGTGACCGCCGGACTGGTTATTCTGGCTGCCGTGGCTTTCTTGGGATGGAGCTATAGCAATTCAAACAGTGAGGTAGCAGTCAGCGCACCTATCTTCCAGCAGTTCAACCCATTCTTTGTAGTGGCTTTGACTCCGGTTTCTATGGCTTTGTTCTCTTCATTGGCAAGCAAGGGCAAGGAACCATCTGCTCCGCGCAAAATCGGATTGGGTATGTTGGTTGCAGCTTTGGGATATGTGCTCATGATGGTAGCTTCTAACGGTTTGCTTACTCCTGCCGCTCAGTCTGAAGCCATTCAGCAGGGAACCGCAAACTTTGTATCTCCAAACTGGTTGATTTCTACTTATCTGGTGTTGACCTTTGGTGAGTTGTTGCTTTCTCCTATGGGAATTTCATTTGTATCCAAGGTTGCTCCTCCTAAATATAAAGGAATGATGATGGGTGGCTGGTTTGTAGCTACTGCCATCGGTAACTACCTTACTTCTGTGGCAGCTTGGTTATGGGGCGACATCAACCTGGTAGTTGTATGGGGCGTTTTGATGGGCTTGTGCCTGTTGGCTGCTTTGTTCATCTTCTCTGTGATGAAGAAGCTCGAAAAGGTGGCTTAATGTTTGGGCTGTACAGCCTATAAAAGATAAAATGAGAAAGAGCCATGGCAATCTCCTTGTGAGGATGCCATGGCTCTTTCTCGTTCTGGTACTTCTATTTCCAGATACAGATTTCGTTCAGTGCATTGCGTTTCTTTTCATGCTCTTCGGCCTTTTCGTCGGTATAGCCCAGCGGGACAATCACCACCGGTTCGCTTTCCGCTTCCAGTTGCAGGGCATGGCGCACCACATCAGGTTCGAAGTTGCACACCCAGCAGCTGCCCAGTCCTTTTTCGGCAGCAGCCAGACAAACATGTTCCGTCAGGATGGCAATATCGATGTCGCCGTGGTTTTTTCCGTCGCAAGCCCGTTTCCACGAAGCCTCTTTCTTGTGGCATATCACCAGATAAACCGGTGCTTCCTGAAACCAGCTGCGGCTGTATGCCTTTTGCAGTTCCCGGCGTACAGCCTCATCGCGGCATACATAAATAGTCCAAGGTTGCTTGTTTACGGCCGAAGGTGCCAGGCGGGCACATTCCAAAATATATTCCAGTACGTCGTCGGTCACAGCCTGGGGCAGGTACGACCGTACGGAGAATCGCTTGTTGCAAAGTTCCTTAAAATCCATAAGTCATTGTTTTTGTTTCGGATTACACATCATTAAAAAATCTCGACAGCACAAAAATACAAAGTTTTTTGTGATTATAATTAGGTGTGCTCGTGATTTCTCCTTATTTTTGTCGGGCTGCAGACACAAGTGCGGCAGCATAAGCATGCTCTTTAGCCGGAGGGCTGCAGTCAGTAAAACAAACAGTTACAAGAAATTTAAAAGCAAGAAAAAGATTATGGGCAAGCGCTTGGAAGAAGCAGATTTTATCAAAACCGTGTGCATCGTATTGATGGTAGTTTTTCATCTGGCCTATATAGGCGACCTTTATCCCATGGTAAAGAAGTTTGTATATACCTTTCACATGCCGGCCTTTCTGATGCTTTCGGGTTATTTCTTGAATGTCTGCAAGAGCAACCGTGATTTTCTGCGTTCCATGTGGTGGCTGTTTGTGCCCTATGCCGTGTTTGAGTCGGCTTATGTGGTGATGGCTTCATTTCTGCCCACCCGTGATGCGGTGGATCAACTGTCTTTTCCGTTGGTATTGGACAAGCTGTTTCTCCATCCTTTGGGTCCCTACTGGTATCTGCACACGCTGTTGCTTGCTTCGGTTGTGTCCTACGTTCTTTGCAGGATGCTTCGTTTCCGTTTGTCTTCGTTTGCCGTTTCAATCCTCGTAGCCGTGGTGTTGGGAGTCCTGTCCTATGCTACGGGCATTCTTTCTCTGCCCAATGTGCTGTATTACGCCTTTGGTTTTGCCTTGTCGCAGATGCAAATTCCGTGGAGCCGTTTTGTCCGTCCCTCCCTATGGTCGTTGTTGCCTTTGCTGCTGTTGGCCTTTTTTCCGGAAAGCTGGAACAAAACCACGGTTGTGGGTATTGCCATTGTTTATTTTATGATGAGTTTGTTGCAGGCCATTTATATGCGTCTGCCGTTGCCCTTGCAGCAAGGCAGTGGCATTGTAGGGCGCAACACTCTGCCCATTCTGATATTCTCGCCCATATTCACGATGGGGGCCAAGGTGCTTTTGCCCTATTTGTCGTTCGACCGAAGCGGGATGCTGTTTTTGGTGGCAGCCACCTTTCTGACCCTTTTCGGCAGTCTGTTTCTTACCTGGCTGATGGACGGTCTGCACCTTTCGCGCTATTTTTGGGGAAAGAGCCGCATGCTTTCGGTGTAGCGTGCCGTAAACCGATTGCGAGCAGCATCGGTTTACAAAATGTCATGCTGCATGATTCTGACATTTTGTATTTTCTGAGGGTGCAGCAGCAGCGAATATTCACCTCAAGTCCGAGTAGCTCGAAATTCTTCATTCTCGCAAACCGAATTTAAGTATAACCCGTTGATTAAATACGCTTTATAGCCTGTTTTCTGTGCAAGGTCCTACCGCCTTCTAGAGGTTAAATAGTGTGATGATATACCAAGTAAGGTGAATATGTAAACAAATCTCGTTGGTTCTGAAAAATGAGCATGGTGTTTTTGGAAAACCACCGTGCTATCTTTTTCAAAATCCCTTGATATATTGAAAAAGATAAGCTGTCAACTTTTTGCATATATACCGTTTGTTCCGGATATATACCGTTTTTTCTGCATAAATATTCGTGTTTTCATCCGGATGGCATCAAACTCCCGGTCTTGTCTGTTTATGAAAATGCGAAAATAAGAACAAGATGCAAGGTTAAAGTCCGAAAAAGCTTTCAAAGAGTCAAGCCGCAAGGACAGGGGAGGGCGGCTGCTCTGTTTAGAAAACGTTTAGATGCTGTTTAGACCGTGTTTGAATGGTATTTAAACAGCATTCAAACGGCATCTAAACAGCATCTAAACAAGTCGTGACAATTGTCTTTAGAAAACCGGGATGGTGTAAACCAAGCCCAGAGTGATTCGCTTTAAGTCCTGATTGGTGGCACCCATGGATTCGCCCAGGTTCGTATAGTTATATTTTTTGTAAAGCAAGTGCGCATACAGGCGGAAGTTGTCCCTTTCGGGCATCGGGATATATTCGGCGCAAAGCTGTCCGTTCCAAGCTCTGCGATAAAGACCTTCGGGGAAGAGTACCTTATTGTCGGCAGTCAGTCCGTTGCTCTTGTAAACGCCAATCATCTCGAAGGCTCCTTTCAGAAAAACATTCCAGTGTTTGTGCACGCGGTAGTCGATGTTGGCAATTGTGGTGAAGTATTCCACGTTCTGTGCGCCCATGGGTTTCCATTCGGCAGCCCCTTCTGCTGCGGTCGGAGTGCTGAAATCAGCCAACTGACTCACCAAGCCTTTCGAATCCAATCCTTCGCGCGAATACATAAAATCAAGGTAAGCCGTAATCGGACCGCGCTTCCATACGTTGCCGGCCGTAATCATCAGCGCATTTTTCTTTTCGGCCTGGTTGCCGAAAGCAGCAGAGTATTGAAACATCAGTGCCTTGTCAGCAAAATAGCCTATCCATTGCGCACCCGCCATCAGCGGCGATTTTGATTTCTTTATATCGGTAGGAACGGGAGCCGGAAAAGCCTTGTCGAGTGTGTTGGTGATGCTGTTTGCCAACTGAAAGCCCAGCATCTGATTGTCGTTGAAGTTGATGTTGGCTGTCACACCCACGCGGCAAGGATTGAAATTGTCGTTAAAGTCCGAGAACTCGCGCACATCCACACCGTTCACCCAACATTCATATCCGCTCACATTCATAAACTGCTTTCCGATGAGCAAGTCCAGTTTGCTTGCCGGTTTCCAGCGCACGAAAGCCATTTCGATGGAGTTGTTGATGTTTTCCCATGTGTTTTGGCTGAAGGAACCGTTGATGGACTGTCGGAAATGGTAGGAAAGTTTCGGTGCTATGTCGCCGTAGACTTCCCAGCGCATGCGGCGAATCTTGAATTTCGACTCGCTGAAATTAGAATTGACGAAGTCCGTGTGTTCTGTGGTGCAGAAATTAAAATTCATGTGCGAGCTCAGTGTGCGCGCATTGTCGCCTGCAATTCGTTCGTAGAGAGAGGGCTCTTTAGAATCCGGGTCTAATAGGGGAGCTCTGTCTTGCGCATTAACGGCTGCATTCATACCAAAGGAACAAACAAGTGCAATTGTTAATTGGGATATTCGATTCATGAAGATAATAAATGATTATTAGTTAAAAAGAAATAGTGGAGTGCAAAGATAGACAAAACCTGTGGACAACAAAAATGAAATGTATGATAATTTTTGTTGTCCACAGGTTGAGGTTAATAATTGAGGCTTAGCCTGTTTTTACTTGTTAGAATGGATATCCCACAGCCAAGTGATAGCCTAAGCTTTTCTTGAAATTAGGCAAGTTGTAATAGCCGCTCTTGCCGGTGTTGAAAGGTGCATGCAATCCCACACCCACATCAAAGCGGAGTACCAGGAAATCAAGGTCATAGCGCAGGCCAAGTCCCGTGCCCAAGGCAATTTCCCGTCCCAGACGCTTCCAGTCGAGATTGCCATTCGGACGGTTCGGGTCGCCGTGCATCAGCCACACGTTGCCCGCATCGAGAAAGGCAGCTCCGTAGAGGCTTCCGATGATAGGGAAACGGTATTCCAGGTTGGCCTCAAATTTTATGTCGCCTGTTTGGTCAACATACGAATAGCGTGATGTTCCCGGCACATTGCCACCGGGACCGATGCCGCGCATGTTGAAGGCTCGGATGCTGTTGGCACCGCCCACATAAAACAAGTCGTTGTAGGGAGCGTTGGTTGAGTTACCATAACTGTAGATAACACCCAGCGAGATGCGTCCCACCAAACTGCTCCGTGCAGTAAGTTTAAACGACTCTCTGAAGTCGGCTGCCACGCGTATGTATTGGGCAAACGGCACCTTGAACAGTTTTTTGTCTTTCTTGGTGAACGGCTGTCCGAAGGCGGCGAACAGACCGGAAGTGATGTTTCCGCTCTCCTTTATGTCGAACGTAAAGAGAATCGGATTTCGTGCCCGTTTGCTGCTCGTATAAGTCAGGATGTAGCGCATGGAAGGTACAAACTGATTTCGCATACTGATGTACAGGGCTTCGTTGGCGTTCATGATAGAATCAAAACGCGGTGTAGTTTTCAACAGCTCATCATAATCCAGTCGGAAAGGAACAAACTCATGCTTGACGCGGAAATTCTTTTGATAGGTGTAAGCTATGCGCGCACCGAGCGACACCATATTGAAGAAATTGGCTCGGTTGAGCCAGTTGGCATCCAGGGTGAACGAAGTGCTTGTAAAGGCCCGGCGAGACAATTTGCGCCATCCGGGCATCACCAAACGGGGATAGTCCAAAGACAGAGATGTACCATATTCGTAGGAATTGATAACCGACCTGTCTCCTTGCACATGCGAGTTGGTTTGCCATTCATAGGATCCGTGCACTTCAAATTTCACTTTTTCTGCTCCTCGAAACGCATTGCGTTTAGACATACCGAAAGAAATTCCCGGTCCTACCTGGTCATTGCTCTTCGACGTGACTTTTGCTTCGAACTCACCATCATAGGGCTTGTCCAATACTCCGTTTATTTCAATATCCAGAGTGTCGGAGGTTGCTGTCGAGTCGCGTGGGATATACTTCATGTTGATCTGGCTGAATACACCCATTCCGCTTAATTGCTCCTGTATGAAGTTGTGGATGTTTTCGCGATACAAACTGCCTTTTCTATAAAACAAGTAACGCTTGATGGCATTCAGCTTGAGAGGCGTCTTGTGTTTTTTGTCAGAGAAGAATATCTTGAAATCTCCCTCTTCCAGCGAGTCGGTCAGATTGTAGTTGTTTTGTTTGAAGATGTTGATCCTCGTTTTTCCCACATAATATTTTTTTTGTGCAGCTTTGGGTATGTTGCCTGCCGGCATTACCTGCAGCTGCACCTTATAGGGTTTGGCGATTGTGTCCGCCCGATAGGCAATATACTCCGGCTTGTAATAGTAATAGCCATTGTTTCGGAACAAGCTGTTCAGTCTGTTTCGTTCACCATCCAGGTTGACAACGCTAAAGGCATCCCCTTTCTTAAGAAGTGTTTTGTGCATATTCTTTCGCAGCAGACTGTCTCCGCCCGGCGAGAATTTCAGATAGGCAATTGAATCCAGGCGATATAAGTGATGCGGCATCACGGTGTAGGATACTTTTGCCTCTCTTGGGTTCTTCATGTCAATCAGTTCGTGTGTCACTGTGCCCGAGAAGAAACCATAGTTGCGCAAGGTGTTTTGTGCCACCAGCGACCGCACTTCGGGGTTTACCGTACTGATAAAAACCGGTGTGGCTGCAAACTGGTTAAAAATCCATTTGCCTATTTTCCCCTTGGCATGGACAAAACTGTTGTAAATCCACAGGCGCAGCGGGAAGGGGTGACGCACTGAAGAACTTCCCATGAGTGAGGCATTCGGGGCGTATGCCAGAGCGGCTTCTACTTCCTCTTTTGCCTTGTCGTAGGCAGCCTTTACGTGCGCTTCTTCCTTTTTTATGGAGTCTTGCTTTTCCTTGCTCACTTCCTCTTTTTGCAGAACGGAAGCGTTTCTTTTAATCAAAATCTCATCTACAGTCTTATAAGCATCGGCAATGGACGTGATGACTCCTTTTTCTTTTTTGCTCTTCTTTTTCTTCGTCTTGGTGCCTGCCTTGTAGCCAAAGGCAATCTCCTTGATACCGGCATAGAGTGTTTCGTCTTCCGGTATGTTCTTGGTGGTGGAACATCCGGCCACCACCAAGACACACAAGATATAAACAATAGTTTTTATTTTCATCATGACTCTTTACTTCTCTGCATTTACGGGTACGGGTATATCCTCTTTCTTTTTCTTTTTCTTGTTGAACAGGAACAATTCGCCCAATCTGTTAGTTTTTTTGCGGAGCACCAAGCCGGCCCCCATTTCTGTTATCTCGCCTTCGAGCAGTGATTCGTAGCTCTTGTCGTAGAACACTTTCACATAACGGGTGGCTGAGTTGTCCAGGCGATATTCTATCGACACATTGTCGATGAGTGTCTGTCCTGTGTTTTCGGCATCCTGTCCGGTAGAAACCTTTCCGCCGACAATCACACTGATACGATTACCCCAGAATCGTTTGGCAAACTGGAAGGAGTAGTCGGTCTGGTTGCTGCCCGATGCAGAGGTTGAATTTTCCATTCCGATGCTAAGGTCAATGGTGCTCAAAGCCTTGCCGCTGATTTTTGAAATCTCACTTTGCAGGTAAGCATTCAATGCATTGGACGTAGAAAAACTGTTGGCATTGTTGTTGGCCAGATACATACCCGTGGCCAGCATGGTAACTGCCAGTCGTCCGCGCTGTTCCACAGACATGGAAACCAGTTCGTTTTGTACGTTCATGTCCTCGGGAGCTTCCAAGGTAAATTCCAGTCCCATGTTTTCTAATGTCTGACTGATGGCAATACCCACGTCAAAACTTACGGTTCGCGGCACATTGTTTTCTGTAACGGTAGTTCGGATGCGCTCGGTAGCAGCCAGATTCAATCGCGGATTCAGTATGTTTCCGGTAAATTCCACATAACTGCCACTCTTGATGGTGAATGTCTTCAGTGGAATGATGGGCAGTGAGTAACGCATTTCTCCGCTGATTACTTCGTAGCGTCCGTTCAGCTGAAGATCGCCGTCCGGCGAATATACCAGCGTAAGTGTACCGCCGCCTTCCAAGTCGATGTAATGCGAGCGGTCGGGGCTGAGCAGGCAATGAACTTGAGCAGCCTGGTCGATGTTCATAACCATGACCATGTCGATATTCATCGGGCGCGGACGGTCAACTTGTACATGTGCCGTTGTGTCGGAAAAATCGGTAAATGTAACCAAGTCGCTCAAACGGTCTTCTACCGTGAGCGGAGAATCCTTCAGCACATAAGTCACGTCGGTGCTGCCCAGCACGTTCAGTTGTCCGCGCATCACGATGTCGTTCATGTCTCCCTTGAGCGTTGTATTCAGGTCGACCATCACACGCCCGTATGCACTTGCGTTTTTGTTTCGCGCAGCATTGATCAATTCAAAATTGTTGGCACGCATGTTCAAGTCCAGTCGGATATTGTCCAGCTTGCGCATATTAATGGTTCCGTCCAGGGTGAGCGGATTGTTGTTCGAACCATACAGGTCAATCTTGTCAAAGTTGAGTATATTGTTTTTGATTTTGATTGAGTCTTTATTGATTCGTAGAGCCAAACTGTATTCTTTCGACTTGACTGCAACCGAGTCAACCTCGAGTTTTCCGTTAATCTCGGGTTGTGCCGGTTTTCCTGTCAGAGCAATCACACCATTGGCATAGCCATGGAGTGTGGCCAGCTGTTCGCTGATAAATCCGTTGGCCATCGACAACGGGAATTGCAATAAACTCAGATTGGCATCAAGCGCTTCTTTCTTTCCGTTGCTTGTATAGCTTCCAACCAGCTGCGCCACCTCTTTCTTGTTTTGTGCCACAACTGCATCGATGGCATGCGTGCCATCTTCGTCGGGCATATAGATAAGGCTGAGTCCGATATTGCCCAAAGGTGCTTTTTCGTAGGCCATTTTTTCAACTTCCAGTTCGCTGCTGAGTGACATTTCATCTTCTGTGGCAATGATATGCGTGTCACCCTTCAGGAAACCGCTGATGCGCGGAGCGTATGGAATTACGGAAGTCAGTTCTTCCAGGTTGATATGGCTCAGCGAAACAGTCAGGTCTTGCAGGGCATGCTCGTTGTTGTTGCTGTAGATTTGCACGCCGGTGCTGTCGTCTGCTTGCAGGTCGATGTTGGCCTTTATGCGTTTGTTACTGTCCATATAGACAAAGTTGTCTGCATTCAGCTTGAATCGTCTGTATGCCAGAATCGGTTCCGAAGGATAGAGCGAAATGCGTGCGCCGGAGTCTTCGATATGAGCGATGGCTCCTAAGTCAACACCTTTTTTCCTTTTCTCGTCGTAGTACACGATGCTGGCACCGGCTCCTGTGGAATGCAGATAAGCGTCCAACAGCGATTCAAATACGATTTGTTTGTTTTTCGGACCGTTCTTGATGCGGTTTTTCAGCTTGACTCCCGTTGAATCCTGGAAGATGCGCGTTTGAATTGTGTCAATCAAGATGCTTCCGGTGTTGAGTGCGTAAACATGGCCTTCGCCGTTGATGCCAATTTGCGGGTCGCTGTTTAAGTCTAGATACATCTGCCGGAAATGATAGCCACTGGTGGACAAATAATTGATTACCGGATTGTTTCTTCCAGATTTAATGCGCAGTTTTACGGCAGGCAGCAGGCTCTTCAGTGAGTCCTGGTCAATGTGCTTCCGTTTCATCTGTTCGTTCAAGGCATGCATAAAGTTGGCTGCTTTCACACCTATCTGGTTGTAATTCTCTCTTGCACTGACATTCAGCAACATATCACCGCTAGCCAGGTAAGCATACGTGGTATCGGGATATGCCATTGCTATCATGTAGATGTTTTTAGCCGGATAGACGGTGTCGGGAGTGGTGAGTGAGATATTCTTGATGCTGGCTTTCAGCTCGTGCTGGTTCTTCAAGTTTGTTTCTGCTTTGGTGCTCAGTTCCAAGCTTGTGGTAACCGGCTTTTCTGACAAACCAAGTGCATACATATCCACCTGACTGAGTCCCATATTCAGTTCTGCCGTAATGTTTTTTCTGTTGATGAGCGCTTTCAGTCCGGCATCCAAGTCAAACAGAGCCGTTTGTCCTTTCAAGGTGGCTACAGCTTCGCCCTTATTCAGCGTTGCATCTAGGTTTATGTTGTTTAAATGATATTTGCCATATTCCAATGAATCCAGCGAGAGAGTTCCCTTCAGGTTGGTGTATGGCGACAGGAAGTCAGTGCCTCTTCCTGTAACTTGGGCAGAGACAGACAGATAGCTCAACGAGTCTTGAGGCATAAAGTGCATCAAATTCAGTTTGTCTACCTTTATATTACCTTGATAACTCATTCTTTTTTGGTCGAAATACCCCTTGACTGTCACAGCGCCTTCCTGTTCGTTGAGACACAAATCTGCTTGGTAGCGTTGGCCGTTGATGCCCACCTTTCCTTTAAGAGATAGCGGTGGCAGTGCCAGGCTGTTCATTCCGTCAGCTCCGGCCAGCGCCTTCACAAAGTTGATGTTCTGAGTTTGTCCGTCAATAAGCGCATTACCTTGGATGCTGTCTAGGTTTGTCAGGTTCCAGGCTTCGCCTTCTGTTTTTAACTGAAATGCTCCCGGCAGCTCCACTTTAAGAGTTTGCAATGTCATGTGCCGCATGTTTCCGTCGGCCGACAGGCGCAGGTTCATGGGTTTATTGGGGTAATTCTGAACAAACTGTTTGGGCAGGTCGCCGGTAAAGAGAAGTAAATCTTGCTTGCCGATTCGGCCTAACAGGCGTACCATCAGGTTTCCGGGATTCTGTGCAGTAGCATCTACGGCACTCCAAATCATATTTACGGCCGCTTCGATATGCGAGTCTGTTGTTGCCAGTGTCAGTTGTGGCGACTGAATACCGGCACTGTCTAATTTCAAGTTGCCCTGCAGTTTGGTCACTTCCAAGCCACTTTTTTCTTTCAAGGTTAATTCCTTGACACAAGCATGGAGCAACATCGGCTCCAGATTAAAGCTGATGGAATCGATGGCAGCAGAAGCCTCTTTGCATGCAATATGGTTATAGTCAAAACCAGCGATGGCTGGCGCTGTCGTAATTTCATATTTCAAACTGTCAGCCGCAAGCCGGAATTGCTGGGCTGTATAGAGATTCTTTTCAAGGTCGACCAAACCGTCCTTGAGAGAAACTGTTTTGAAGCGACTGTCTATACGCATCGTGTCGCCTGGCATGCTCAGATGCATGCTGGTGTTGTCAATGTTTATCTGTTTTAGTCTGATCTTCCAGGTGACCGGGCCACTTGTGGTGGTATCTTCGGACGTCGAATCGTTTAGTAGAATCTGTACATCCGAATTTTCCAGAAGGGCGCGATTGACCAATACATCTGTATGTTTCAGGTCGATTCCGTGTGAGTTGACAAAGAAACGTCCCACCATGCCTTTAATGGAAACACCCGGAATGATTTTTTTGGTATCGACTGTACCCTGGTTCAGAGTGATGCCTTCGACATCCACTTGGCCGTGCAACAAACGCGACAAGCGCAAATCAACAATCAGCGATTCCACCCCAACGAGCAGGCCGTTACTGCGGTCGTGCATCTGAAAATCCTCTAGTTTCAGGTCGAGCGGAAACGACAGACGGAGTGTCTTTACGGAAACTTTTGTGTCTGTATTTTCAGACAGATAAGAGGTTATTGCATTCACGGCCGACTTCTGAATCGGCGGAATGTATAATAATATAGAGAGGATAACGAATAAAATGACAGGACTGAATATAATCCATAAAGTCCATTTCAAGAATCTTTTCATAAAAAATAAGGAGTATCTACATCTGTTTTTACGAAATGCAAAGATACGCATTAATTCTTACTTAAGTCCCATATCCAAGCTTTATCTCAGTATTTAATTTGCATTTGCGGAAAGACAGTCCTTGCATCTTCCGGTTTTTTTTCAAAAAAATGGAGATGATTGGCATTTTATGTCTATTTTTGCAAAATAAAAACCGTAGACATGTTATTATTATGAAAGTGATTCGTATGTTCCTGCTCTGCTCCCTGATGGTAGTGGCGGCAGGATGCAGTAACCAAAAAAGAAATATGGAAAAAGAAACTATTGTATGCTTTGAAACTTCGTTGGGTGCCATCCGTGTAAAACTGTACCAAGACACACCCAAGCATCGGGATAATTTTGTCAAGTTGGTAAAAGAAGGTGTTTACGACAATGTGCTGTTTCATCGTGTGATTCGCAATTTTATGATCCAAACAGGCGATCCGGGACTGAAACCGGCAGGAATGAAGCCTGCTGTAGACACGACACAATATCAATACACCATACCGGCAGAAATTGTATATCCCAAGCATTTTCACAAAAAAGGAGCACTGGCTGCGGCACGCATGGGAGACGATGTCAATCCGGAACGTGCGTCCAGCGGAACACAGTTTTATATCGTAACCGGCCATACCTACGATGGTGCCCAACTGATGCAGCTGCATCAAGCTATCTACCAAAGCAAGGTGGATGAATGTTACGACACCCTGTCGCGCAGCAGAATGAAGGAACTTTTTCTGTTACGTCGTTCGGGCGACAGAGAAAAGTATATGGGCCTGAAGGAAGAACTCATGCGTCAGGCAGAAAAAATGGTGGCTGAAAATCCGCCGGCTTATTTTAATGAACAGCAAAAGGCTGTTTATTCCAAAGAGGGTGGGGCACCGCATTTGGATGGAGAATATACCGTCTTTGGAGAAGTAATCGAAGGTATTCAGGTGGCTGAGGCTATTGAAAAAGTTAAAACACGCAAAGACCGTCCCGTAGAAGAGATTGTTCTTAAGAAGGCCTACGTGGAAGAATAAAAATGATGAAGACACCATGATGAAAGTCTGGTGGAATGATTGGAAAGTACAAAGCGCTGAGGCTGTAGTTATGATTCTTATACTTACAGCTTCAGCGCTTTGTAGTTTTATTACTTGCGTTTGCGTTTCTTTACATTCTCTACTGCATGTGACACAATCTCCGGTTTGTTTTCAAAACGGTTGCTGTATGAAGTATAATCCGGGCGTGAACGCTCATAGGTTGGATCTGTAAACAGCGGACTGCTGATGATGTGGTCGGCAGTAGAACGGTTGCAGCAGAATACAATGTTTTCTACTCCTGCCAAACGTGTCAGTGCTTTAACATCCGTGTCGTGTGGTTGCAAGGTCATCGGATCGGTAAAGAAAAATAAATAGTCAATTTCTCCGTCAACAATGCGTGAGCCAATCTGTTGGTCGCCACCCAGCGGTCCCGATTTCAGAAGCGTAATATCCCATTCGATGTCTGGATGTTTTTCCTCCAGTGCTTTTTTGATTAATGTACCGGTCGTTCCGGTGCAATAGAATTTATGTCCAATCAGTTTCTCCGAATTCCAAAGAACCCATTCAATCATGTCGGCTTTCATGGCATCATGCGCCACTAAGCCTATTTTGCGGATGATTTTTTCCATAAGATTTTGTTTAAGTAAATATCCTATTCTAAATAGATTTGTTCCTAAAGTTAGTTTAATCCGTGCATATATCCTTTATGATGTTTCTTTTTTATTCAATTTTAAGAACACGTATAAAAACTAGTTACGGAACGTTTAATATATACGAGTTTTCCAAAAAAAAAGATTACCTTTGCCGTGTTTTTAGGTAAAAAGAATGTTCAAGAGCCGTTATATTTACTTTCTACTTCTCCTTCTCCTCGGCATTGTGTTCAAGGTGCAGAGCCAGGAGCATGTCGTTCCGCAAGATTCGGAACGCGGGGAGTCTGCGGCCTTAATTCTTGATGGTGAAGTGCATCAAGCCACTTGCTCGGAACCCCTTTCGCCATCCGAAAAGGAGTTGCGTTACATCCTTTCCAATAACGATGCCCGTCCGGCAACTATTGGATGGGGAGATGCTTCTGAATACACACAAGACAAATGCCAGCGTCTGCTGTGGTTGTTGCTGGCAATGGTTGTTTTCTATGGGGTGCGCAAGGCTCCTTCTCCTTTTACACACCATCCTCCTCAAGTGCGCGGTGTGCGCTATTATGTCTTTGCACTAAGACATATTCTTATTTAATTCTTTCAACTATTTCCTTTTTATTAGTCTTAATCCCTGCCATATACATGATTCATGTGGCAGCGTGACGCTGTATCTATTCCCGTAGGTTGTTGGATTCAGTTCCGCCCGTCGGGTTGATTTCGTATAACATAATTTTTATAACATCATGTTTTTTACATTTTTAATTGTCGTGATTCTCACGGCAGTGGCACTTGTGGTACTTGCCATGTCCATTGCTCGTATCATCGGACCTAGTTCCTACAACAAGCAGAAAGCAGAGCCCTATGAATGCGGTATTCCTACTCGCGGACGTTCTCAAGTTCCCTTTAGAGTGGGGTATTATCTCTTTGCCATTCTGTTCCTGATGTTCGACATCGAAACAGTTTTTCTTTTTCCCTGGGCGGTAGTAGCCCGAGAAGTGGGTGTTTATGCACTGATTAGTATTGCTTTCTTTTTGATTGTGCTGATTTTGGGCTTGGCTTATGCCTGGCGGAAAGGAGCGTTGCAATGGAGATGAAAAAAAAACCGGCCGTACGCTCCATGCAGTACGAAGAGTTTAAGAACAATGATTATCTGGAACAACTGGTAAAACAATTGAACCGTGATGGTGCAGGAGTAGTACTTTCAACGGCAGATGACTTGATTAACTGGGGACGCAGCAACTCTCTTTGGTCGCTTACTTTCGGAACCAGTTGCTGTGCAATTGAATTTATGGCCTTAGGAGCTGCACGGTATGACATGGCTCGCTTTGGATTTGAGGTTACGCGTAACTCCCCTCGTCAGGCTGACTTGATTATGGTGTTGGGAACAATCACCTACAAGATGGCCCCCGTGTTGCGACGCTTGTATGATCAGATGGCAGAACCTAAGTATGTTGTAGCCGTAGGAGGGTGTACCATTTCCGGCGGCCCTTTCCGCAAGTCTTATCATGTGGTGAACGGTATTGATAAAATTGTCCCCGTAGATGTTTTTATACCTGGCTGTCCTCCGCGTCCCGAGGCTTTCTATTATGGTTTGATGCAGCTGCAACGCAAGGTTAAGGTGCAACGCTTCTTGGGCGGTTTGAACCGTCATGACAAGGGGATTGCCGAAGAAGGTAGTGATGCCGAGTAATTTTGTTTCAGTTTAATTATTTATGATACTATTTTATTTTTTGGATATATGAATATGATAGATATGATTCGTACAATTTGTGCGGATGTTGTGGTGACTGAAACCGGAGATACCGTGGTGCAGATTCCACACGAAGATTTTTTTAGAGTGGCTCAGGCATTACACGACAATCCCGAGACACCTGTAGATTATCTTCGAGATGTGGTTGGTATGGACTGGGAAACGAGTCTGGGTGCTTTATATTATATGGAAAGTACCAGAACTTATGAGCGCATTGTGTTGAAGGTGTGCTGCCCGGACAGAGAGAATGCGTGGTTGCCCAGTGTGTGTGCTTTGTGGCCTACAGCTCAAATTAAGGAGCGCGAAGTGTATGATTTCTTTGGAATCCGCTTTTTGAATCATCCTGATATGCGCCGCTTGTTTTTGAGAGAGGATTGGAATGGATTTCCCCTGCGCAAGGATTATGATATGGATTCCAATCCGCTGAATATGGATAACGAGGAAAATTCGGATGTCACTACAGAATATTATTTGAATCCAGACGGTACGGTTGAAGGATGTAGTCATGTGCTCTTCGACCAGAAAGATTTTGTGGTAAATATTGGTCCACAGCATCCATCAACTCATGGCGTACTGCGTTTGCGTACTTCGCTCGATGGAGAAACCATTTGTCGCATTGACCCTGTTTTGGGCTATATTCACCGAGGCATAGAGAAATTGAACGAAAGTCTTACTTACCCGCAAACGTTGGCATTGACAGATCGTTTGGATTATCTCAGTGCACATCACAATCGTCATGCTCTCTGCATGTGTATCGAGCAGGCAATGGGCTTGGAGGTGAGTCGTCGTGTCCAATACATCCGTACCATTATGGACGAGTTGCAGCGAATCGATTCGCATCTGCTATTCTTCTCCTGTTTAGCTATGGATATGGGCGGTTTGACTCCTTTCTTCTACGGCTTTCGTGAGCGGGAAATGATTCTTGATATATTTGAAGAAACAACTGGAGGACGTCTGATTCAGAATTATTATGTTATAGGTGGTGTGCAAGCAGATTTGTATCCGACATTCCAAAAGAAGGTGAAGGAGTTTATCAATCATTTGCGTCAGGTAATCAGTGACTATCATCATATATTTACGGAGAATGTCATAGCTATTACTCGCTTGAAAGGGGTTGGCATACTCACGCGCGAAGAAGTTATCGGCTTGGGTGCAACCGGCGGAACGGGACGAGCTTCGGGATGGGCCAATGATGTGCGTAAACATCATCCTTATGCTTTATATAACGAAGTGGACTTTAAAGAAATTATCTATTCAGAGGGTGACAGCTATGCGCGTTATATGGTGCGCATGGACGAAATTATGGAGTCGTGCCACATCATAGAACAGCTTATTGATAATATTCCAGAGGGCGAGACTCGCATCAAAACAAAACCGATTATCAAAGTACCGGAAGGAAATTTCTCCGCATCGGTAGAAAGCAGTCGCGGAGAATTTGGTGTGATGCTCGAAAGCCATGGTGATAAAACGCCATATCGCTTGCATTACCGTTCTACAGGTTTGCCTTTGGTTCATGCTATGGATACTGCTTGTCGGGGCAATAAGATTGCTGACCTGATAGCCATTGGCGGAACATTAGACTTCGTAATACCGGATATAGACCGATAGCTTTTAAAATATCTGATTATATTGATCGTTTTTACATACATATTTCATGAAAGATTCTTTTTTGGATTATTATAATGTGGCGCATCTCAATGCTTCTGTCCACAGTATGCTTGTGGGATGTATGCCAGAATGGGCAGCTGTGCTTATCGAAGGATTGGCTGTGGGATTGCTCATCATCATTTTGTATGCCGTGCTTGCTGTAGTACTTATTTATATGGAGCGAAAAGTATGTGCTCGCTTTCAGTGTCGCATTGGACCGAACCGAGTGGGCGGCAAAGGCGGACTGCTGCAAGTGCCTGCCGATGTACTGAAAATACTCACCAAAGAGATAATTACCTTAAAGGGTGCTGACCGTTTTTTGTATAACCTGGCCCCTTTTTTGGTTATCTTGGCTTCCATCTTCACCTTCTCTTGTCTGCCTTGGAACAAAGGAGCGGAGATTCTGCGCATGAATATTGGAATCTTCTTCGTGCTGGCAGCTTCGTCCATCGGTGTACTGGGAATTTTGCTTGCAGGATGGAGCAGTAACAGCAAGTATACTATTATCGGTGCCGTGCGCAGCGGAGCGATGATTATCAGTTATGAATTGTCAATCGGTTTGGTGGTACTCACGATGGTGCTGCTCACCGGGTCGATGGATATTCAAGAAATCGTGATGCGTCAAGATCATCTTTGGAATATATTCCGGGGACATCTGCCTGCATTCGCCGCTTTCATTGTGTATCTCATAGCCGGAAATGCCGAAGCGAACCGAGGTCCTTTTGACTTGGCAGAAGCAGAACAAGAGCTGACGGCAGGATATCATACAGAGTATTCGGGCATGCACTTTGGCTTTTTCTATCTGGCAGAATACCTGAATTTGTTTGTCACAAGCGGCATTGCTGTGACTCTGTTTTTAGGAGGATGGATGCCGTTGCATATTCCGGGCGTTGAGGGATTTAATGAAGTGATGAACTTGATTCCGGGTGTCGTATGGTTTGTAGGCAAAACATTTGCCGTAGTATTTCTTCTGATGTGGATTCGTTGGACTTTCCCGCGTTTGCGCATTGATCAGGTGCTCACACTGGAATGGAAATATCTGATGCCGCTTTCCTTGCTTATTCTATTGGTGATGACAGTATGCGTTGTGTTCGATTTCGTGCTCTGATGCGTAGTGTTCGTTTTTAGAGAAGCATCGTTGCACTTTTCCTTTTTTATTCATTAAAGTAATATGATATTAGAATTATATGAGTGGTTTTTGTGATTATTTGAGCGGTTATTTGCGCGGGATTAAAAGCCTGTTGGCAGGTATGCGTACTTCTATCAAAGTATTCTGCCAGCCTTCTGTTACGGAGCAGTATCCAGAGAACAGACACACTACGCTACACATACCCGAAAGACATCGGGCTCGTTTGGTTTTGGAACATGATGCCGCAAATCATCATCATTGCGTGGCATGCGGCATTTGCCAGATGGCATGTCCCAACGATACAATTAAAGTAGTGTCGGAACCTTATGTTGATGAAGACGGAAAGAAACGAAAACGTCTTGTTCGCTACGAATACGATTTGGGTGCCTGCATGTTTTGCCAGTTATGCGTCAATGCCTGTCCGCATGGTGCCATACGCTTCTCAAACGATTTTGAGAATGCCGTATATCAGAGAGAAAAACTGTTTTTGGTGTTAAACAACGAGGGCTCATCGTATGCCCCTAAACAAGATTGATTATGGAATGGTCTTTGTTAGACATCGCCTTTTATGTTGTGGCGGCTGTCATCATTATTTTCTCTATCATGGCTGTTACTACCGGACGTATCGTTCGATCGGCCACTTATCTGCTGTTTGTGCTTTTCGGTACCGGCGGTATTTATTCTATGTTGGGATATACCTATTTGGGCGCCGTACAGCTTATTGTATATGCCGGTGGTATTGTGGTGCTTTATGTATTTTCCATATTGCTGACACAGTCCGACCGTCCCATGCGGCAACAGCTTACTAAAGCGCGTATGGCTACCGTACTGATCACCTGTCTGACAGGAGCAGCTCTTGTGATATTCTTGCTTGTCAGCAACCATTTTGCCTTAGTGACCATTCCACAAGGAGTGGAACTGCCTGCCGAAGAAGTGGGTCATGCGTTGATTGGTTATGACAAATATCAGTTTGTTCTACCCTTTGAGGTGGTCAGTGTCTTGCTTCTGGCATGTATGATTGGAGCTATTATGATCGCACGCAAACAGAAATAACATCCAAGTAACATTTATTATATTTTGACATAACATCATGGAGATTCATGTGATACATTATCTCGTAGTCAGCACGATTATGCTCTTCTGCGGCATTTATGGTTTCTTCACCCGAAAAAATCTGCTGGCCATTCTTATTTCAGTGGAATTGGTGCTCAATGCTACGAATATAAATTTTGCAGTGTTCAATCGGTATCTCTTTCCGCAAGCACTCGAAGGACATTTCTTCAGCCTCTTTGGCATTGCCATCGCAGCTGCTGAAACAGCAGTAGCCATCGCCATCATCATCAATGTATATCGTAATGTGAAACAAGTGCTCACCGACGATATTTCAGACCTCAAAGGTTAGCGGATGAATGAATGGCTATTAAGCACAAACTTATTAAAACTTTTAAGAATTTTTGAACGCTTCGTTTATGGAATATACTTTGTTCATCATGGTACTCCCGATGCTGAGTTTTCTCATCCTGGCTTTGGCCGGTATGAAAATGTCACACCGCCTGGCGGGTGTCATTGGAACTATGGCAATGGGTGTTGCCGCCGCTCTCTCCTATATAGCGGCTTTTGATTATTTCAGTGCCCCGCGCACAGCTGAAGGTGTTTACGCTCCGGTCATTCCTTTTGAGTGTAACTGGCTTCCCTTTACAGATTCATTGCATATCGATTTGGGTATCCTGCTCGATCCGATTTCGGTAATGATGCTTGTCGTTGTGACGACTGTAAGTTTGATGGTACACCTTTATTCTTTCGGTTATATGAAGGGAGAACGCGGATTTCAACGCTATTATGCTTTTTTGTCGCTTTTCTCTTTTTCTATGCTTGGATTGGTGGTAGCCACCAATATTTTTCAGATGTATCTTTTTTGGGAACTAGTGGGTGTTTCTTCTTATCTTCTTATCGGTTTTTATTACCACAAACCCGAAGCAATCGCTGCCTCTAAGAAAGCTTTCATCGTGACCCGCTTCGCCGACTTAGGTTTTCTTATCGGTATTCTGATTTATGGTTTTTATTTAGGAACATTCTCTTTTTCAGTAGAAGAACAGCAATTAATGCAAGGAGGGTTTATGTTGCCTTGGGCTTTGGGCTTGATGTTTGTCGGAGGTGCCGGTAAAAGCGCCATGTTCCCACTTCATATATGGTTGCCCGATGCAATGGAAGGTCCTACACCCGTGTCGGCTTTAATTCATGCAGCTACTATGGTAGTGGCCGGAGTTTATCAAGTGGCACGCCTTTTTCCGTTGTATATGAACTATGCTCCAGATACGATTCATTTGGTAGCGTATGTAGGAGTGTTTACAGCCTTTTATGCAGCGTCTGTAGCCTGTGTGCAGAGCGATATCAAGCGTGTGCTGGCTTTTTCGACCATTTCACAAATAGGTTTTATGATGGTGGCTTTGGGAGTATGTACTTCAACCGACCCACATCATGGTGGACTTGGTTATATGGCTTCGATGTTTCATCTTTTAACCCATGCTGTGTTTAAGGCATTGCTTTTCCTTGGAGCCGGATGTATCATTCATGCCGTTCATAGCAATGAGATGAGTACCATGGGTGGCCTGCGCAAATATATGCCGCTCACACATATTACTTTCCTTGTTGCCTGTCTGGCCATTGCCGGAATACCGCCTTTCTCTGGTTTCTTTTCCAAGGACGAAATCCTAACCGCATGCTTCGCTTTCAGTCCGTTTATGGGGTGGGCCATGACTTTCATTGCCGGTATGACTGCATTTTATATGTTCCGTTTGTACTTTAATATCTTTTGGGGCAAAGAGAATGTAGCATGGCATGCACAGCATCAGCCTCACGAATGCCCTCTTACCATGACCTTGCCTTTGATGATATTGGCAGCCATCACTTGTGTGGCCGGTTTCCTTCCTTTCGGACATTTTGTATCGGCCAACGGCCTGTCCTACGATATTCATTTAGATAATAGGGTTGCAGTGACCAGTGTAGTTGTGGCTATCTTGTCTATTGTCTTGGCAGCTTGGATGTATTTGCGCAGCAATCAACCAGTGGCCGAAGCATTGCAGCGAACATTTCCCAAATTGCATCGTGCTGCTTACAAGCGATTTTACATGGATGAGGCTTGGTTGTTTGTTACCAAGAAAATCATTTTCAGATGCATTTCTGCACCATTGGCATGGTTCGACCGTCATGTCATTGATCAGTTTCTCAACTTTATGTCTTGGGCAACGAATGCATTAGGAGAAGAATTGCAACCGATTCAGAATGGTAAGATACAGACCTACACATACTTCTTCTTGGGAGGTATTCTGGTTCTGACACTGATGCTTTTATGTTTTTAATTATCAGAAATAATCGGTTTTTAAATCGGCATCTATCAAAGATAAATTTTAATGAACCGTATCGGTTTCTGCAGGAAGCAAGCAAGCTTATTTGTACAACCGTTATACGGATAAAGAAATAAATAATATGAATATATTAAGTCTTTTTGTAGGAATCCCATTGGTGATGCTCCTTGCACTTTGGATTAGCCGCAGCGTAAACCAAGTTCGAGGAGTGATGGTAGGAGGATCTACGTTGTTGCTGGCCTTGTCAGGATGGCTTGTTTATGCTTATATTTCCGCACGCAATGCAGGCAATACCGACGCCATGATATTTACCGACAGTATCAGTTGGTATGCCCCTTTGCATATTCACTATGCAGTGGGCGTAGACGGCATCTCGGTGGTGATGCTTTTGCTCAGCTCAATTATTGTATTCACCGGAACGTTTGCTTCCTGGCGCATCCAGCCTATGACAAAGGAATATTTCCTGTGGTTTACTCTGTTGAGTGTCGGAGTATTCGGGTTCTTTATCTCGACCGATCTGTTTACCATGTTCCTGTTTTACGAAGTGGCGCTCATACCTATGTATTTGCTTATTGGCGTATGGGGAAGCGGCAAGAAAGAATATGCTGCAATGAAACTGACATTGATGCTGATGGGTGGTTCGGCCTTTCTGCTGATGGGCATCTTAGGTATCTATTATGGTTCTGGAGCCACAACCATGAATATATTGGAATTGGTAGATCAGCATATACCGGTTGAGATGCAACGCATCTTTTTTCCTATGATTTTTGTAGGCTTTGGTGTGTTGGGTGCCTTGTTCCCATTCCATACTTGGAGTCCGGATGGTCACGCATCTGCACCTACTGCTGTATCCATGTTGCATGCTGGTGTGCTGATGAAGCTGGGAGGTTATGGTTGTTTCCGTATAGCCATGTATCTCATGCCCGAAGGATTGGCCGCCTGGGGAGATGTTTTTCTGATTTTAACTACGATATCAGTGGTTTATGGTGCTTTTAGTGCCGTATCGCAAACCGATTTAAAATATATAAATGCCTATTCATCAGTAAGTCATTGCGGTTTGGTGCTTTTTGCTTTGCTTATGATGACTCGTGTAAGTTGTACCGGTGCTATCCTGCAAATGTTGAGTCACGGACTGATGACCGCCCTTTTCTTTGCTTTGATTGGTATGATTTATGGAAGAACCCACACACGTGATGTGCGACAGTTGAACGGACTGATGAAAATCATGCCATTCCTGTCCGTTGGTTATGTTATTGCCGGTTTGGCAAATCTCGGACTGCCCGGTTTGAGTGGTTTTATTGCAGAGATGACCGTATTTGTCGGTTCTTTCCAGCATACAGATATATTCCATCGTGTTTGTACTATCATAGCCACAACAAGTATTGTCATTACAGCCGTTTATATTTTGCGCGTGGTAGGCAAGATTCTGTATGGCACTTGTACCAATCAAGAACATCTGAAACTTACTGATGCAACCTGGGACGAACGATTTGCCGTAATTTGTCTGGTTCTTGCGGTAGCCGGTTTAGGTATGGCGCCTTATTGGGTGAGCAACGTAATCAGCGGCAGTGTAGAACCAATTCTATCTCATATCATACAGTAATTTCTACTTTTTCCAAATATTAATACGAAGTAAAAATGGATTTAGCAACCATATTACATATGCAACCCGAGGTGATGCTTTCATTTATCATCATCATCTTATTGCTGGGCGACCTAATTATCAGGCAACCCAACCACCGAATCCTTCAGTTTATGGCTTTTGGTTTGTTGATTGTACATATCTTAGCCAATCTTACCATGTCAAATGAGGAACTGTTTGGTGGCATGTATCATTCTACCCCAATGGCTTCCGTAGTCAAAACGATTTTGACAATCGGTACACTGCTCGTAATACTTCAAGCCGGACCGTGGATTCGTAGAGAAGACACACGTCATAAAGCCGGCGAGTTTTATCTGCTTACGTTCAGTACGCTCTTGGGAATGTATTTCATGGTCAGTGCCGGTAGTTTCCTGTTGTTTTATGTGGGGCTCGAACTGGCCAGCATTCCGATGGCTTGTTTGGTGGCCTTTGACAAATACAAGCACCATAGTGCCGAGGCAGGAGCCAAGTTTATCATGAGTGCCATGTTCTCGTCTGGCATGATGCTTTATGGACTCTCGTTGATTTATGGCACTGTCGGCACCATGTACTTTGCTGACATTGAACATGCACTGACCGGAACACCGCTTCAGATTCTTGCCATGGTATTTTTCTTTTCCGGATTGGCATTTAAATTAAGCTTGGTTCCCTTTCACATGTGGACTCCTGATACCTATCAAGGAGCGCCGACCCCAATCAGTGGTTATTTGTCTGTCATATCTAAAGGAGCAGCAGCTTTTGCACTCATGAATATTCTGCTGCGTGTGTTTGGTCCGATGGTAGACGACTGGAGTCTGTTGCTCAGTGTAGTTATTGTATTGACTATTACTGTAGCTAATCTCTTTGCCATCTTGCAACGAGACTTGAAGCGCTTTATGGCATACAGCAGTATATCCCAGGCTGGTTATATTCTGCTGGCAGTATTGGCGGGTGATGCACAGGGAATGGCTTCCTTGGTATATTATCTGGTGGTATATATTGTGGCAAACCTGGCAGTTTTTGGTGTTATTACCAATGTGGAACAACATACGGGAGGCTTGGTGGACCGAGATTCTTACAACGGGTTTTATAAGACCAATCCGCGTCTTGCTTTCGTTCTGACACTGGCTTTATTCTCTTTGGCCGGCATACCTCCGTTCGCCGGATTCTTCAGCAAGTTTTTTGTGTTTGCTTCCGCATTCCACCAAGGACATTATGCAGTTGTATTCCTGGCTTTGATTAATACGATTATTTCTTTGTACTATTACCTCTTGGTAGTCAAGGCAATGTATATCAATCCAAATGACAATCCGGTTCCCACTTTCAAAAGCGGACCGATGAGTACTATTTGTTTGGGCATCTGCCTTACAGGTATTCTTGCATTGGGCTTATGCAGCGGTGTATATGAACTGCTGCAATATGTAGCGCAGCTCTAATACTTGTTAGAACGAACAATCCCCCACCGACTCTTTACATAAAAAGGATTCGGTGGGGGATTGTTGTGTTCAAATTACTGCTTTATTAAATTCATCACGTCATTATCTAGGAAATGACCCTGGATATGCATGATGGTAAAGCGTTTTTTGTTGTCCAGTACGATTCGGTAAGAAAAATCCTGTAATTGAAAAATACTGATTTTCTGTTTTAGGAGATTCAGTTGCAAGAGCATTTTTGTATTGTTTTCGGCTTCGTTTTGTGCCCATAGTTCAAAAGAGTAGGCTTTCTTTAGCTTTCTGATAGCTCTTCGTTTTGTTGACGACAGGTATTCAATATTCTGGATTTTGTTTCGGTCCAAATTCATGAAATTAAAAGACGCATCATCAAAGTCGTTGAATGAACTTTCGTTTAACATATTGCGTGTATAATAAAACGATTCAATGCTTTTTGTTTGGGACATCTTTTTATATAATTCGGTCTGTGCCTGAAGTGCACCGGAAAACAACAGCAGAATGCCGCCTATGAATGTAAGCTTGAAGATTCTTTTCATGTTCGTATAGATTATGTTAGACATTAGTTTTCATATCTGCAAAAGTATGGATTTATTGTACAAAACCAAACGTCTCTACAAATATTCGGATGAAAAAGGCTGTAAAAATTAGCATTTTGAATAATTCTTTGCTACATTTGCCCTTGTAATTCAGCTAGACTTAACGGTTATTATTTGATTAAACGAAACTAAACATTAAAATTATGAGAAAAAGAATGTTGTTGATTCCCTGTTTGGCATTTTGCATTTGTCTGGGCAATACGTCATGCATAGGATCATTTGGATTGTTAAACAAGTTTTCATCATGGAACCAGCGTGCAACACCCCATAAATTCTTGAACGGCTTTTTGGGAATCTTACTGACTCCCGTCTATGGAGTTTGTTTTACGGTAGACTGGTTTGTATTGAATACCATTGAGTTTTGGAGTGGCAAGAAGCTGCTTGCTGCCAATACCACACAACGTATTGTTGGTAGTAATGGAGAAGTATATTTAGTGAAAGCCGAAAACGGCGGTTATTTTATCAGCAACGAGAGTGGCGATGATTCAATGCGTTTGGTATTTGATGATAAGAACAAAGAGTGGAGTTGCGAGTATCAGGGTGCAAGCCGCAAACTGTTTCGTGTGAGTGATTCAGCCAAAACGCTGATTGTTTATACCCCGAATGGCGAGGAAGTAGAAGTTAGCAATGACGAGGCTGGCATGAAAGAGTTGCAAGCTTTGTTGTATCAGTCGGCAACACCTGTTCTGTCTGAGTAATTATAACGGTTGTCAAGGATTGTTTTGATGTCCTTTGTATCCGATGCGGTGCTACAGCCCGTTCTGTAGCAAATTATTATTTGTGTAAAGCCGTTAAATCAAACAGAGCCGTAGTCATCGGACATGTTCCGAATGGCTTACGGCTCTGTTTTGCTATATATAATAAGGTGTAAGGAATGCAGGTTTAGCATTTGCTCCAGCGCGTCACAGCCATAGCCAGCAGTGCGAGCAGAATGCCAGAACAAGTCACTCCGCTCCATCCCCATACACTCCATGCAGCTCCGGCAAGAAACGTTCCGAAAGAACCGCCCAGAAAATAGGTTGTCATAAAGATGGTGTTGATTCGATTGGCAGCACTGGGGCATAACGCAAAAACAGTGGCTTGGTTGCTGAGTTGGATGCACTGCATGCCGATGTCTATAATCAAGATGCCCGCTATGAGCCATACATAATGGTCTGCCCCAAAATAGAATAAAGTCCATGCTATTATTTGTAGGGAGGAACCGATGAAGTTAAATCGTCGTACGCCTACTTGCTGAATCAGTTGTCCAACAAAGGAAGCAGACAGCGCTCCTGCCACACCACACAGTCCTAAAGCTCCTACTTCGTCACTTCCCGCATAAAAGGGAGCCTGGGCCATTTTGAAAGCAAGGGTTGCCCACAATCCCATAAAAGAGCCAAAAGCCAGAGCCGACCGGACGGCATAGATGCGCAATGACGGATAATCTTTGACTAACTGAACCAGCGAGCGCATCAATTGGGCGTATTTCCCCTTGAAATTGCTTTGCGTGTCGGGCAGTACATACAAGATAACAGCTGCAGCTATCAGCATCATGCCGGCAGCAATGATATACATCGCGCGCCAGCCCAGCCAGTCGCCTACATATCCGCTGACTACTCTCGAAGCCAAGATACCCGTGAGCAGTCCGGATATGATAAAGCCCACATTTCGTCCTTTGTTCTTCGGCTCAGAATATTGTGCTGCCAGGGGGACAAAGATTTGAGGGATGACAGAGCAAGCACCTGTTACGACCGATGCAGCATGAATGTAGAATATGTTTTTTGCGTATGCAATGCAAAGCAACGAAAAAACAAGCAGAGTAAAGCAGGTGAGTGTGATGCGTTTCCTACTGTACAGATCACCCAGAGGTATGATAAAAAAGAGTCCCAAGGCATATCCTATTTGTGTGAACAATGCAATGTGGTTGGTATCTATTTCTGAGCAGTTCAGTTCTTCCCGGATTACATCGAGCAAGGGCTGGTTGTAGTATAAGTTTGCAACAGAAATACCGGCAATGACAGCCAATGTGTAGAGCAGTTTTTTGGGAAATCCTTGATTTTCTAATAAAGTATATTTCATGATTGAGTTTGTTAATACGATGATTGATAAAGATATGTTTAGAAAGAATACTGATTTTTGCTGCAAAGTTAATCAATATCCTTATGTGTTATTCATTCAATCATAGATATAATCAATCATAAGATAGAAAAAAGCATTTGCCATTGAGCTTATAGGTTGCTAATTTTGCATCAGAAACAAATGGAAATGACATCCGAAAATGTTGCAGCCTTGTTTCTGTGGAGTGAAACCAATAGGTTGATCCTGCATGAAATCACTTAATGAAATGCTTGATTATGTGGGATACAGAAAATGATTATAAACAAAATTAAAACGAACGAATATGAAAGCTGTAAATCTGACCAAAGCGGATTTTTTGAAGAAAGTGGCAAACTATGAGGCAAATCCCAATGAATGGAAGTTTTTAGGTGAACGACCTGCCTTGATTGACTTTTATGCTACCTGGTGTGGTCCATGCAAACGCCTGGCTCCGGTGATGGAAGAACTGGCTGAGGAATATGCCGGACAAATAGATGTATATAAGATTGATGTTGATTCGGAGGAAGAATTGGCTGCCCTCTTCGGTGTTCGTAGTATTCCTACCTTGTTGTTTGTTCCGATGAATGACAAGCCACAGATGGCTCAAGGAGCTTTGCCAAAGAATGCCTTGCAGGATGCAATTAACAATGTTTTGTTGAAACCCTAATTGATTGGGTTGGCTAGAAGCGTGTCAAACCGCTGTAGCAACTGTATGGAATTAGTTTTCAGGTATAGCGGCAGTGGTTTTTCCTTAGCTTTTTGCATTGTGCCTATCGTGTCAGCCTAATCATGCTCTATTAGAGTTTGCTTAATTAAGAAATTAAATTCTATGAATAGAAAATATAAGATGTTGTTTCTTTCTCTGTTGCTTACAACAGGAGCTATGGCCAACACTTCTTGCTCAACAGAGAAAAAATCAGAAAGTGTTTCTGTAGAAGAAAATCCATTGCCGGTTGTAGCTGGTTCAGAGGATAATAAAAAGACGAATACAAACTCAAGCTCGGCCACAGTAGTTCATCTCACTGAAAGTGAGTTCTTGAGTAAGGTGTACGATTACAAGTCCAATCCCGATAAATGGGTTTACAAAGGCAATAAGCCTGCCATTGTTGATTTTTATGCAGATTGGTGTGGTCCTTGCCGTATGCTCTCGCCCATATTGCAGCGTTTGGCTGCCAAATATAATGACCGTATAGTTATATATAAGGTAAATACTGACAAGGAACGGAATTTGGCTGCTGCATTTGGCATAACCAGTTTACCAACCTTGCTGTTTATTCCCATGAACGAATCGCCACAAGTGGCAATGGGAGCCTTGCCGGAAAATGAATTGGTGAAAGCTATAGAAGATATTTTATTAAAACAGAAAAAGGCAAATTAAGCCTGTAGATGTCTTAAGCCGGGAGTTGTACCGTTATGTGGGTATAACTCCCGGCTTTTTTATAGATTCATTCTCTTTTTTCTGCATAAAGATAGGACTCTATCACAAAAATAACTCTTTATCTTCTTGTCTTTGCATTAGTTTGCTTATATTTGCATTGAATTATTATACAATACCTAAAATTACCTAACAATTTATTATAACTTATCAATCTAACATGGAAAAGAAAATTTCAACCTTACTGCCCGCATTGTGCCTTTTTGCAGCTACACCAACGGCAGTACATGCACAGGATGCAGGCGATTTCCAATTAGTACAGGAAAAATGTGATAATCCTGAAAATACGCCACGTCCCGTGTTTCCTGTTCCAAGCGAACGTCAGCTGAAATGGAACGAAACAGAATTTTATGCATTCTTTCACTATGGTATGAATACTTATACCAACTTGGAGTGGGGTAACGGTGATGAAGACGTGAATCGCTTTGCACCGACAGCCGTTCCTAATCCAAAACAATGGCTGGAAGCAGCCAAGTCTGCAGGCATGCAGGGTGGTATTGCCGTAATCAAGCATCATGACGGATTCTGCCTGTGGCCAACTAAGACTACAAATCATAATGCACATTCTTCTAATAATGCAAATGCGAAGAAAACCAATATTCCACAAGATTTTTCTAAGGCAGCCCAAGAATTGGGCATGAAATATGGTTTCTACATCTCTCCTTGGGACAGAAACAGCCAGTATTGGGGTGAAAAAGATGACCAAGGCAATTACACATCAACTTATACTAATGATGTATTCTTGAAACAATGTGCCGAAGCAGCTTCCTATGGGTCAGATCAGTTTGAAATGTGGTTTGACGGAGCACGCGGAGGTAGCGGCTATTATGGCGGTAAACGTGGAAACCGTGATATTCCGAATGCTGATTATTATTATGACATTCCTAACTTGCGCGACTCAATTCATAAGGTGTGTCCGAATATCATCCTTTGGGGTGTAGGAGGCGAAGCCCGCTGGATTGGTAATGAAGCTGGATGGGCCGGTGAAACCAACTGGGCCATGGGTGGCGGAGAGTATGGTAATGAAAATGGCTGGCAATGGTTCCCAGGCGAGAGCGATGCCAAAGCAACTACCAGAGGATGGTTCTGGCACGAGGGAGAAGGCATTCATTCAACAGAACGCTTGTTCCAAATGTATCTCGAAACAGTAGGACGCAATGCTACCTTGATTTTGAACTTGCCACCAGACAAGAGCGGTTCACTGCCAAAGCAGACAGTAGACCGCATGAAAGAACTCGGCGACATGTTAAAGGCTCGCTTAGGCAACGACTTAGCTTTAACGGCAAATGTTGAGGCTTCTGAAACTCGCAGCAATGGAGCTACAGTGAAATACGAGGCCAACAATGTGAAAGATAATAAGAAAGAAACTTATTGGGCAACAAACGATGGTGTGACTTCTGCAACCTTAACCTTTACTTGGGATGAGCCACAAACCATTCATTATGTATCTATGATGGAATTTATCCGTTTGGGCCAGCGTGTAAAGAGCTTTACCATCGAAACCAGTGAAGACGGTACCAACTTTACAAAACGTGGTGGCGACATTAAGACAACCACAATTGGATACAAGCGTATCATTCCGCTTAACGGCAGTACCTCAAACAGCTACGATGCCGGCGTACGTGCTAAAGTTGTAAAGATTACGATTAACGATGCAAAGGCTTGTCCGTTGCTTCACACTGTTTCTATTTACTAATCACTCCATTGAATACACTTATGAATATTAAAAAATATATCAGTCTGGCCGGTTTGCTCTTTCCATTGGGAATGGCAGCCCAAACCGACACCGAGAATATCTTATGCGACTTTGAGAGCAATAAAGGATATACCAGCGTAAGTATTTACGACACTTGGGAAAACTCTCCTTTCAGAAATAACAAGCTCAAAGGTAACATTAAAGTTTGCAACAACCCTTTAACAGCCGAAGACCCCATTTTAGGCTTTGCCCCAAATACCTCTGCTAAAGTTTTGGGTGCCCAGCGTTCTCAGTATGGAAGCAACACATTTGGTGCTTTAATCAGTTTGGAAAAGCCTATTCCGTTGTCTTTGAGTAAAAAATACATCCATGTAAAAGTATATACAACCGAACCGGGACGCTTCATGTTGATAGGTATGGGTAAGCGTACCGACCGTCCGGGACAGAGCAACATGACGGAGCAGTTGTGGGAAACAAGCATCTCGAAGGTAGGGGAGGGCAAATGGTTTGACGCCGTATTCCCTATCAGCGGCAATCCGGGTGCTGAATTGCATCACCTGCTTATCGTTCCTGATTTGAACTCTACACACAACCGCACCAGCGACTTTTTGTTCTACATGGACGATATTCAGTTGAGTAACTCTGCAGCTCCTCGTTTCAGCAGCACTTATTATAATATTAATTTTGATGAAGAGGCGAAACAAGAGCGAAGCGACCGTAATCTGACAAGCATCTCTTTGCTTGCAGATGGCAAGACACAAACCATCCAAGTAGGTCAGGGAGAGAGCAAGAAACTATATACCAAGAAACTGGATAAAGCATTTACCGCCAAAGCAGGAGAAACTGTGACTCCATCATTCAATTTCAAGGGTGCTTGGATGAGCGGTTACGTATTCTTGGATAAAGATATCGACGGACGCTTTAACGTAACGACAGAAGGAGATGAGATTACGGATGGAAAAGACCTGGTGGCTTATTCTTTCTTCAAAGGAAAAGACAGTGCAGGAAACAGCCAGCCAAACGGTAATCGCATCAATCCTCCTGCCTTTACCATTCCGAGTGACTTGAAACCAGGCGTGTATCGTTTGCGTTATAAGGTTGACTGGGACAACGTAAATCCGGGCGGCTCGGATGCACAGAACAACTCTATTATAGACAACGGTGGTGCTATTGTTGATACCCGCTTGATTATTCACGGCGACGAAGTGACTATCAAACGCGGTTCGCGCGGTACAAGTGGCGGATTGAACGGTGATGTATTGAAAGCAGACGGATCGGCTCTGACAGAAGAGAAGATAGCCTTCGGAAAACCCTATACGGTAACTGTTCGTCCGGAAAACGGCTTCGTGTTCTCTCACTTCTTGATCCGTCACGGAAATATTACCACTGAGGACAGCTTGCACTATGATACACCTCAGTTTACGGATGTGCTCGTTCCGGGTTATCTCGTGAAGGATAATACCTACGAAATACCTGCAGAATACATAGATGGTGACGTAGAAATCACTCCATATTTCAGAAGTACTTCAGGAGATGTTGCCGGCGAAGACTATAAACTTAATTTCGACAAGTCATTAAAGGTTAACCGTCCGGGAAATGACCGTAAGTTGAACAGCTTTACAATGGCAACCAGTCAAGATCACAGCAGCACAGTGACATTGGACAACAGCGGCGACAATTTGGTGTATCGTGACATGATGGACACCGAAGTATCTGTCAAGCCCGGTGATCAGGTGACTACAACTACAGATTATACCGGACGCGCCATGCATGGTTATCTTTTTGTAGACTTAAATAACGACGGTCAGTTTATCAGTGAATTGGGTCCTGATGGCAGACCTACCATCAACAGTGAACTGATAGCTTATTCTCACTACAACGGAAAGAACAGTTTGGGCCAGGATATTAGCACTCCCGGTGGTATTGCGGTAGGCATTCCTGCTTTTACAGTTCCTGCCAATTTGCCGACAGGAAATTACCGTGCCCGTTATAAAATCGACTGGTCGAATATCGACCCGGCCGGACAATGGAGCGAGGGCGGCAAGAATCAGATTAACGATAACGGCGGCTATGTAGTAGACTTCTTGTTGAACGTACATGCCGATAAGGCAGCACTCGACATTCAAACAAAGAACGGCTCGGTGGTTGGAGCAAATAATACAGGATTGCCACAGAATGTTCCGTTTGGACAGTCTTTAGAAATTCTGCCAATACCTGCAGCCGAAGGTTATGAAGCTCAAACCATGACCATCCGTCACGGCCATGGTTTGGATGGAGCCGAGTTTATCAAAGGAAACCGCCAGTGGAAGGAAGAAACCGTAGAAGTAAGCAACTTTACATTGCCGGCATCAATGGTAAACGGTGAAGTGCGCATCACAGTAAACTACGAAAACAACGGTTCTGCAGCCTATGAACTTCAGTTCTTCGATGAGTTTGACCAAAAGGACGGTAAGGTAGACCTTACAAAATGGAATTATCGGGAATGGTCGCATCCAACATGGGCGCGTTTTATTGCCTCTACAACAAAAGGACGCGAATTGACATCCTCTATTAAGGACGGAAAGTACCAGGCTCTGTGTCTGGCCAATCCTTTTGATGAGGAAAAAGATGATAAAGGCAATAAGTTGCAAATGCTGAGCGGTGCTATCCATTCCGACGGAAAGTATTCATTCCAATATGGTAAGGTGGAAGGACGTTTGGTGACAAATCCGCATACCGGAAACTTCCCGGCTTTCTGGATGATGCCGGCAAATCCTGTGGGTGGATGGCCTGCATGTGGCGAAATTGATATCTGGGAGCAGATTAATACAGATAATAAGTCGCATCATACTATTCACTCAAAATGGGGCAATACGCTTGGACATGCAAACGACCCGGTAAAGACCCATGCTCATAATGCACAGGCAGACCAATATCATATCTATGGCTTTGAGTGGACAGAGGATTTGCTGACCTGGTATCTCGATGGTAAAAAAGTATTCTCTTATGCCAAAAAGAAGAATGACCAGAATGCTCTGAAAAATGGTCAGTGGCCTTTTGATCAGAAGTTCTATCTTATCCTGAACCAGAGTGTGGGTGACGGCAGTTGGGCACACAAACCAGATCCAAGTTTTACATACAAAACTTTGTTCGACTGGGTTCGTGTTTACCAAACCAAAGACCAAATCAGTACGGATATAGAAAGCCAGGAGGCTGCAAAGAGCTTAGATGTTTATGGTGCTCCCGGACAGATCCGTATCGTAACTACAGAGAAACAGCTGGTAAGCATCGTTGACTTGCAAGGCCGTCTGATGTATCAGCACGAAATTCAAGGAAATGAAACAGTAGAAATGCCTAAGGGTGTTTATATCGTCAACAGCAAAAAGGTAGTAGTTTCTTAAAGAACCCCTTTTGCCCGTACGAAACAAAAGCCGCAACAGGCTTTCCTGATTGCGGAATACAACAACCGCCGCAGGTGCCTTCTTTCTTGGAAGGACACTTGCGGCGGTTGCCGTTTTTCGACCTGTTCCTAAACAACATCTAAACGGGTTTTAAACAGCATTTAAACGCTGTTTAAAACCCGTTTAGAATCCATTTAGAACCTGTTTAGCTCCTTTCGTCAATTGCTGTCCGGTGAAACAACATGGCCTATATATTTCTTGTCCGAAGGCTTATTATAATGTGCTTCGGGTTTTCTTTTTTCAAACGCTAACTCCCCTGGGCCAGAAAGTCTTGTTTGTGTCAACTCGCCTTTTCATCTTCTTTGCCTGACTGATTTTTCTTGTTTCATCTCACGATTTCCGATGAATGAGACAAAGTCTGCTTTGTAACTGAGCATAAGCAGTAGGTTGGCAGCAGCACGCAAGCATTGGGTGCGGAAGGTTCGAAGGCGAGGATTATGAACCGTTTCATCTTGTTTGTGAAGCATCTTTCAAAAAGCATTCCAATCCTTGGTTCTCCTTGCATTATGTAGCAAAATACATTCTTTTTGCTGACGCAAACTTTCGCAAAAAATCCTCTTCTGGAAGAGTTTTTGGATAATTATGCATAATAATGGGCGCAAAACTGTATAATTAACGCATATATTCAGAAACTTCACATGGTGATTTTGGAAAGTTGACATGAGATAATTCAAAAAACACCATGGTAAGTTTAAAAAGACACCATGTTAAGTTTTTGTGGAAGTAAGGAAGTTTTACCAAATAAGGGCTATCAACCGAAAAACAAGGCTTTTTCGCTTCTATCTGGTCGTGTTGTAAATTCATTAAAAACAGCCTTATTGCGCAATGTATCAGTGCGATGTGCTGATTTTGGGTCGCTGTGGCTGGCATATTTTTCTTCACCCATCCCACAGGCTGGAAATAAGTCCTGTTCAGTAGGGTGAACTATACAAAATGTCAAAATGTGACAGCTTGTATAGTTGCATACAAACAGCATTTTTTGTATGCCATTTCTTCGATTGGATAGAAAAAATAGTTCTGTCATGACCGTATACGGTTAAGTCTTCCTTTTAAAGCAAATAAATAATTTCTGATATTTTTTGTGAATTAAAAAAATAATACTTTCTTTGCATATCGAAAAACAATAATTAAATATCGAGATTAGTCAAATTGAAGTATAACTTAACAAATAGAATCGTATGAAAACTTTGGTAACATCACTGATATTTGCAGCAATTCATTGGGAAACTGTTTGCCTTGAGCGAAACTCACATTTGCAGGACTGAAACTTGAGGCTCAGTCACGGTATCCTGACTGTTTAAGAAATGCAGTTGCCGTCTGAGAATTAACAGAATAGTAGATAATGAAGTTAATCACCCTTTAAAACAAGAGAATTATGAAATTTAAGTGGATAGAAAAGAAATACTCGGCAGACGAAGCCACATTTGTCATGTGCTGCTTAGGCATTATTGCCGGTTGCGGCATTTTTTCGGCTATTATCCGTAACCTTACTTTATGTTACCGGTTGGGGAAAGACGATACGCCCGACTTTATCTGGCAAATCTTGCCGGAGAATATTACGCTGCTTTCTCTTATGATTTGTGGAATTTTAATGATTCTGATGATGCGTAATGTACGCAGGAAGCAGGTATTCACTCTGCAGAATGCCAATCTTATTTATGGCATCGGAGCGACATTGGAAGTCAACGGGTTGGTGCTGATGACTCTTCATTACTTGTCTCCAGCTAGCAGTGAAGGCAGCCAACAGTATTTGATTTTCATGTTGATAGGAGTATTCTTTCTGTTTATCTGTTGTTTGTTCAAATTAGGCATCCGGATGCAGGAAGAGCAGGATTTAACCGTGTAATAGAATTGTGGTAAAATGAAGAAAAAGAGTTATGCAACCTGTCTGATTTGGGGTATGCTTTTCGGCACCGTTTTGGGAACCGCCATGGGTAAACTTGCAGTGGGAATGGCCATAGGCTGTTGTGCAGCCACTATATATTATGTATCTTCTACATCCTCAAAGGAGAATGACGATAAACAAGAATAGGATATAGGAAAGGAATTATTAATAAGAAAAATACGAGTGAAATGAAACTGTTGAATACGAGTAATTATTGGGTGGCAGCTTGTTCTGTGCTGCTTACTTTGTTCTTAGTATTGCTAATAGTTAGCGTTGTCTATTTTGCATGGATTATGCCGTTGTTAGAAACAAAACTTCTGCGTAGTTACGGAGCAATGATTTGGTTGATTCTCAGCCAGGGACTGTATTGGAAATGGGTAGTATCCTGCACCAGCTGGTGGAAAATTCTGACCAGACATGGACACAAATAAAACAAATGCTTCGGTAATTTTACTTGCCGAAGTATTTTTTTTAAATTTTCTGTAGTGATTCAGATGTATCGTGCGTCTAACAGGTAAAGAAACCAATTAAAATGGCAAACAATGGAAAAGAAAGGAGAGAAAGAAGCCGTCTTCATACAGCTGCTGCATGACTACCGGACAACCATCTACACGGTATGTTTCATGTTCTCTAAAGATAAGGAGGAAGTAGAGGATATGTATCAGGAGGTGTCGATCAACCTCTGGAAGGGATTCGGTAACTTCGAACACCGGAGTGAACTGAAAACCTGGATCTACAAGGTAAGTCTGAATACTTGCATTTCGTTCGACCGCAAGAAAAGACAGCGGAATACGGTTCCTCTGACTATCGACATTGACCTGTATGAAGAGAAGGACCAGGAATCCAAACAAATCAAGATGCTTTATAACCGCATCAACAAGCTGGAGCCGTTCGACAGAGCCATTATCCTGCTCTGGTTGGAGAATCTGCCTTACGATGAGATTGGCGCCATCGTAGGAATCTCTACCAAGAACGTATCCGTAAAACTTTCCCGCATCCGGGAGCAACTTAAAAACATGCACGAATAATTAAAAAAGAATCATTATGGAAAAGAATACAATGGATCACATGGAAGAATTGAAACAGCAGTTTGCCATCCTTACCGATAAACTGAAATCTCAGGAAATCAACAACGAACGCCTATTCCGTACGGTCATGAAAACCAAGATGAAGAGCATCAACAAATACTATTATTGGCTGTTTTTCCTGGGATTGCCGATAATTATTTTATGCTTTCAGACTTTTTACAGCAAAGGACAAGTGTCTTTACTATTCTATGTATCTACCGTGCTGCTTGCAGTTTTGGATACTATATGCGGTATGGTAATCAATAAGATGGGAAATAATCAGTGGCAGGAAGCCGATTTGCTGACAGCCCGTCAAACTTTGGTACAGATGAAACAAAGAAGAAAAAAGGGAGAAATAATTTCTATTCCGCTCGTAATTATATGGCTATCTTTTTTTGTCCTTGAAGTATTTAGAAGTAGCGCAAATGCCTTTATGCTTTCTACGTTTGCAGTGATTGGTGGACTGCTTGGTTTGGGGATTGGGCTGTTGGCATACCGTAAGATGCAACGTACCAACGATGAACTGATTCAGGAAATCGATCAGTTGAAGAAAGACTTGTCCGATGAAGAAACTATTTAAAGAAATACTACACTATGAAAAGAATTTCAACGATGGTGATGCTTTTATGCATCGTATTTCTGAGCGCCAATGCCCAGTTGTTATGGAAAGTTTCCGGTAAGAATCTGCCTAAGGCATCTTATGTGTTAGGAACGCATCATTTGGCACCTCTATCTATATTGGATAGTATTGCAGGGTTTAAGCAAGCGATGACCGAAGTAGAACAAGTATACGGAGAAATTGTCATGGCAGAAATGCAGACTCCGGCTGCCATGCAGCAGATGCAGCAAGCCATCCTCTTGCCGGGCGATACCACCTTGCACATGCTATATACCCCTGCACAATACGACTCTCTTGCCGTAAAGGTGAAAGAACTCATGGGTATGGACTTGAAGATGATGGATAAGATGAAACCGGCCTTTCTCACTACGCAATTGGGTGTGGTAATAGCCATGAGAGCAGTCCCCGGATTTAATCCTCAGCAACAGCTGGACGGATGGTGTCAGGCGGAGGCTCAAAAGCAAGGAAAGAAGGTGGCCGGTTTGGAAACGGTGGATTTTCAGATGCGTGTTTTGTTTGGTTCTCAAAGTCTGCAACGCCAGGCTTCCCAGTTGCTTGCCGGCATGAATCACTTGGCCGATATGGAACAACAGGCCCGCAGCATGACAACTGCCTATATGACGCAGGATTTGAAACAATTAGAACAGGCGATGAACCAAAAATTCGGTACTGCTGTGGATGCACTTCCGGAAGAAGAGGATGCTTTGATCTATCACCGCAATACAAAATGGGTAGAGAGTATGCCTGCCATTATGCACGGCCTACCAACGCTTTTTGCTGTAGGTTGCGGTCATCTGATTGGGGAAAGAGGAATCTTGAACCTGCTGAAACAGCAAGGTTATACAGTGGAACCTGTAAAATAATCAAGGTTTCTTGTTGTAAATGTAAACTTTTCTATCGGCATAACTATTTGAGCAAATATGTATATCAAAGAACTGTAAGTAATTATTGGTATTCTGTTATTCCCACATGAAACTCCAACATTTATCCTATCATTCCAAAGAAACAGAATGCTCGGAATTGAAACCAGACACTCGCATTAGCATTACTCTAAAGAGTCAGATGCTGGAAGACGTGAGTCTTTC
>Garth_p1__coassemble_746_pt1 | contig 25228 bp, 22 predicted proteins | sample Garth_p1__metabat2_low_PE_037 | metagenome-assembled genome bin Garth_p1
TACACCAATACTACGATACAAGCCCAAATAATTAAAAATACCAGCCACATAGTTTGAGATTCTTATTCTGCCTTAGATTAAAATCAATCATAGCAATTACATATACCTTAATTTCATATTAGTTATTGCATAAATAAATATGCCGATAAAGCATATCAAAGGTATGGTAAAACCTATAGCCATATTCGTTTGACCTATATAACCCATCAAAATAGGAGAAATCGCACCTCCAACAATGCACATTATTAATATAGAAGAGGCTCTTTCTTTATTTGTTTCAGCTTGATACAAAGCCATTGCAAATATAGTAGGAAACATGATACTCTCAAAAAGATAGACAGCACAAAGAGCTATTAGTGATAAGGAATTAAATTCTCCAACAACCATTATCATACAAATAATAGAAGCCAATGAGCAAATAGCAAGCATACTACTAGGTGATGAATACTTCATCAAAGAAGAGCCCACAAGTCTTCCTATTAACAAAAGGCTCATTCCTCCAAAAGATAATATCAAACCTGCAAACTGAGCACTTATAGTAGGTTCTATTTCCGTAACATAATTGATAAAAAAACTATTTATTCCCGTTTGCGCTGCAACATATAAAAATAATGCTATAGCTCCAAACCAAAAAAACTTATTAAAGAACCTATCATGTGATAAGGTTTCATTGGAAGGCGTTGATATTACAGCATCTGGAATTGGTAAATCAAGGCGAGTAAACACTAACCCTAGCAATATCACAATAATTCCAACAACAGCATAAGGAAGAGCCAACTGGCTATCATCACCAAGAATCAACAAACTTCCTACCATAGGTCCCATAATCCATCCTAAGCCATTAAAAGATTGTGCCAAATTTAACCTCCTCGCACCATCTTCGGGTTTTCCTAAAATCGTAATATAAGGATTTGCAGATGTTTCCAAGCATGTCAAACCACAACCAATTACAAATAAACTAAATAGGAAGAATGGAAAAGACATTATTTGTTCACCTGGAATAAACAGTAAAGCACCTATTCCATAAAGTAAAAGCCCTGTTACAACACCTATTCGATAACCCCATTTTTTGATGATCCAACCAGCAGGCAAAGCCATAAGAAAATATCCCCCATAAACCATTGTTTGCACTAAACCTGATTCTGCTTTAGATACATCCAGATGACTTTGAAAATGCTTATTTAAAACATCTAATATACTATGTGCAAATCCCCAAAGGAAAAATAAAGATGTAACTAATACAAATGGAGAGAAGTAAGACTTGCCATCTTTTGTTATAAATAATGGATGTTTCATTGTTCAGAATATATTTCTAAAAACCTCTTTTACGTATTACAAGTTTGATTGCATCGGGGTATTTTTCACAAAACACATCACGATTCTTAACAACTAAAGCTAAATATCCTCCTCCACCTGCACCTGGCATTTTCCAAGCCATAACTTCATCTTCTTGAGAGTATTTATCAATATACTCTTGAATTCCCGGCTGCATCATGGATGGAAATAAGGCTATTTGCGCATGAAAAGAATCTGAATAAGCTTTTGCAAAGTTGTCTAAATTCATTGTTAATATTGCCTCCCAACAAGACTCCGCTGCAATTGTTAGCTTTTTAACCATTTCTGTAACATCTACAGAACAAATCTCACCTTTATCATACTGCTCAAAAACAGAATTTTCAACAACTGATGTATTAGGACGTCTTGGAAACATGGGAACCATACATAAATGACTTTCCAACCAATCCAAAACAACCACATCATTACAAGATTCTATTTTTTCTGGCCAGAAACTTTTATTATAATAATGACGACACAAACCAGGCATACAAATACCTAATGCATCTTGCGCTCCACTAATATGTCCTCCTTCAGCTCGCTTTATGGGGTCATTTTCAAAACAAAATGCTAATTTGGCAAGTACTTCTGGATCTCCATCGGGCAGTTGTACAGGCCATATTTTCTTCATCATGTTACGAGTGGATGTTGATAATCCACAACGCTCTCGAATCTCAAATGTAGGCTCAAGTGAAATTGTTATTGCCCATCCAGGAGTAAAATGAGATACATAAGGTTGATCTATCCAAGTTCCTGCCAGATCGAGTCGAGTTGGCAACATAGAACCTTCCTTTCGCAAATCTGTAGTAGAACGAGCTGTCAATCCTTCGTCTGGTTTTCTATCAAGGACAATATACTCAATACCTAACTTACGACATAAAGCTTCTTTTTCTGGATTAGAACCATCATGATTTACCACAAAAACATTGGGTTTAACAATATCTAATGTAGGAACGAAATCCATTATGCCGTCACCGGCATTGATATATGCTTCTTTTACATAGCGAATAGCTTTCACCATATACAATCGTTCTTGTTCACTGTATACAGTTTTACGGTGTTTATAATGCAATATAGTTTCATCCGATCCTATACCTACATATAAATCTCCATACTTTGCCGCCTCTTTAAAGAACGCAACATGACCACTATGAAGCATATCATAGCAACCACTAACAAAAACCTTTTTCTTATTATTTTCCATAATAATTCTAATCTAATTAGAAACGTTTCATAAACAATCGGGCATAATCCGATTCCAAAATCAAGTATTTGCCGTCCGCCTTCACCACTTTAAACACATTGTGTTGCGAATTCAAGCCATAATGCTTCAGTTGCTCCACTTCCACAGGAATATTACTGTCTGTAGTAAACTCCTTTCCTTTGAGATTATAAATCACAGCCGTATCCTTATCCTCATCATATCTGAATTCACCAAAGAAACTATCGAAGCCGTTTCCGCCCTGGTCTTTAAATTCCACCATGTGCAATTGAATAGCCACATACAGGCGGTGGCATTCCGTCACCTTGGCATCCTCTTTCGTTTCAAAGCGCTGCAGTTTCCAGTTGCCGTCCAGATTACCGTTGATGGGCCATTTCTTGTCGCAGCTCCACACCAACAAACACAGCAGTCCCATGAGACTCCATACCGGCAATTTATTTCCTATCTTTTCCATAAAACTCCTTCTTTTTTGATTGTTATCATGCCAGCCACACTGTTTCCGATGTAATCACCCTGATCCCATCCCAAGGCTGCATTAAAACTCCATCCGCACAACTGTTTGGGTTGGTAGCCCACTTCATACATAGAAGAGAACTGGCGCATCATCTTATCCAATGGATTGATATAAATACCCCAATGCTCGGCATACGAAAGCTTCACGCGATAGTTCCACTCCTCTGTCGGATTGCCACAGAAAGCCACATGATTGGCTCGGGTACGGTTACTTCGAAACATCATACTTCCATCCTTATTATAGATAGGGCCCGGCAATAGCGGATTTCCCATGCCCTGTCCCCAGTGACTCCATCCCTGATAGAAATAATTATTGTAATAATTGTCCGAAGCACTGATTTGATGGTCATAATTACCCAAGAAGCCGTCATACAAGATAGGTCCGCTCTGGTCTTTGGTAGACAAGCCCTCCCAAAGCACCTTGGTCACGAAGGGATTCTTGGGGAACGTCACCTCCAATCCCAAATGTCCGTCCTTCCATCTGCCATATTGCATGAACATTTGCGATTCATCCTCAAACAGATGCTCGTAATACGCACGGAACTTCCAATCTTTCCAATAGTAAGTAAACGCTGCATTCCAGCTTCCGATAAAGTTACCGGCTACATTCACCTGGTCTCCACCAGGCGTATCAGCTCCTCCCTGCGTTGGAATGATGGCTTTCAGCAAATCCTTAAAGCCATGCGGCATTTCCATTACTTCCCATCGGTTCGCATTCTGTTTCCACTCATACTGCTCTCCTCCGAATTGTGTCGATACCAACAATCCAATCTCGAATTCCCAGGGACGTTTTTCTGTGTTTCCGATACGAAACATAGCCGATTTGGAGTGATAAAGCGTCTTTTTCATATACGTTTTGTAGTGAGGTGCAGCAAAATCCTCCTGCCAATTACCGTCCGTAAACACGCCATAAGCAAAATGTCCTTTAAAAGAAAGCCATTTTTTCGTTCCGGGCACAGCCACATAATCCTCTATCTCCGCACGGATTTGCGGAATAGGCCTTGCATTACCCTCTTCCACCATGGCGCCACTGCTCAGATAAATATCCTTTCCCAGCGGTTTTCTTTCTTTACTTCCCACACTCAGTTGCAGACATCTCCAGGCAATATCCGCATACGCCTGTTGTACAATCACGTTTTGTGTCAAGTCATAACCGCCCGCCAAGTCTACGCCCACCTTCAGTTTCCAGCGGTATTTCATGTTCTTGTTATATTCCAGTCCCGCTTTCAGCAAGCCACTGTTCGGCTTCACGCTCGACAGGCCATACTTATTGGCCGAAAACCATATTGGAGCAAAGTCACCCCCTCCGGCAGTAGCTCTGGCTTCTATATTGTAAGAAAGCGAATCTTTCGTTTCAGCTGTTGTACTTTGCGTTAGGGCAAGCCCCAGCAAAGCAAATAAAAATCTGTTCATTAATCCTATATTCGTTTGTAATTACAAATAACCGTTTTTCATTCTCCAAAAATACTGCCATACCCAAAAGCTGATATTGTGATAAATATCCTTGGGATATGCAGATACAAAGTGCGCTTTATGCGTAAACTTACTCCAATAAAAAGCTGTAGATTTACCATTTTTACGATAAATCCGTTCGTCATCATGGCCAAAATTTCCAGAAATAAGAATTTCCTTCAATACAAAATGTCCATCCTTTTCATTAGGTTCTGTAAGCAGGCACTCCTTGGGCAATCCCATAATCTGATGCATTACGTACATCAATGCTTTCGTAAACTTCACAATGCCCAAAGACTGGATTATCTGTTGAAATTCCTTTTTTTCCTCATCCGAACAACCTCTTCTAAGCAAATAAAAGTAATCCACCAATTGACGCAGTCCGATACCTTCATCAAAAAAATGATGATAAATATGAATCAGCAAAAATATACGATTCATTTTATCCGTAGGCACACAGAATCCTTTTACATCCTTATCATCTAAATATACTTTATTATTAAAGGTAGTTTCCTTCCAATCCTCAAACAACCCCTGCAATAACTTATTTTTGGAAAAAGCATTCATCCATGTTGGTGTAAAATGCACTTCTATAGAAACATTTTTCATCACGGGGAAATCGATATGATGATAACGTGCTCCCTCTTTGGGACAATATTTACGTACATATTTGATTATATCCTCTCTGTTACCATCCAACCATATATCAATATCTCCAGGCATTCGCAACAAGGGTTCCGGATAATACAAAGCAACGCCTTGACCTTTTAAGATAGCCGATTTGAAGCCATCTACAGCAAAACGTTCAGAAACCTTCACAACGGTTTTATTCAGCTGAATATTTCGTTCTTTAATCTTTTCAACCTGTGCAAACCATTGCAACAATATTTTTTTGGGTGGAGCCAAATCAGGGTCCAGCTTCTGAATACCAGATAACAACACACCTGTCAGTGTCTGTTTTTTTGCAAGATTATACAAATCCTCCCATTCCTCCTTTGTTAGTAGAGGAAAGGCAAATTTTGGAGAATCAGTACCTAGAGCCTTTCTCAAGAGAAAGAAAAAAGATTGTTCAATTTTACCCATAAGGATTAATTACAAAAAGCGATCTTTCAGAAATAGCCAAGGAAAAACAAATCCGGCTTTTATATAACGTTTGCGCGTATGTTTCTCCTTATACATTCTATATAAGAATCGAAGATTAAATTTATCTATCCAATCTGGATAGTAATGAATGTCATTTTCAGCCGTTTGGTGAATAAATCCGCCACAAGTAAATCCAATACCTTTAAACCCCATTTGTTTTGCTTGAAGCAGAAACTCCTCTTGTGCAACAGTTCCCATTCCGACAATTAAATAATCCGGATTCAGTTGAATTATATCTTTGACAGTTTGCTCTTTTTCTTCGTGTGAAGTGAAATAACCGTTTCTACATCCTTTCCATACAATGTTCGGATATTGATTTGAAAAGATAGCAATAGCTTTTTGTAGCTGTTCATCTTTTGATGCTACAATACAAACACTTTTTTTATGTTCATCTGCAAAGGCAAACAATTCAGGAGCCATAGAAGTCATATCAAAACTTCTACGAGTTACTTTCTTTCCATAAAGCAAGTTAATTGCTTTTACCAATAACCCTCCATCTGCAAATATTCCATCCATTTGAGAAAAGAGAGGAATATGCTTACGAGTTATCAAGTAAGACACAGGATTCAGATAGGTATATACTCGTCCTTGTTCTGTTTTCCAGTTAATAGAACCTTCAGAGTCTATGATTTTATTTACTAAGTTAGAAGCCATTAATTGCTAAATTAATATATAAATGATAAATCTATAAAGCCCTAAACTTTAAAGAGAAAAAGATATTATCTTCACTTCATTCAGCAGCATTTAAAACTTTATTCTTTATTGCTTTTGCTAGTTCTATATCCTCAACTTTTCTACAAAAGAAATATTGACTATTCACTATTTCATCAAAATCCTTCATTTGAAACACATAAGGATTTCCCCTTTTCCAATCTACGAATCTCATACAACCTGCATAGATTTCTGTATGTTTAACAAATTGATAAATTTTATTTCTAAAAGGAGAATTCCAAAGCATTGTTTGTACAAACAACTCATCACCACAAGAAGTATAACGAAATTCACGAAGTATCTCAGGAGTAGAATGCGAAACTATCCAATTACAAGCATCATTTGTAATAGAGACCCAATTTGGTCCTAGCTTCATTTCTAACATATGCTTCCTTTTAAATCCAACGGCGCGTTGCAATACACAAACAGCTCTTCTAAAGTATTGAAGAATTTTCCCATAAGAGCTTCGTCCATGCCCAGTGAAGAAATGATATAATTCAGAACGTCTACTTAAAATTTTCACACAAGCATTATTAGAAAAACCTACAAATTCCAAACCTTTATGATAAGAAAAGAACTTATGAATTTCATTTTGACTTTTAATAACTACATCCACTCCAGAAATAAGATGAAAGTAATCATAAGTGTTTTTCTGTGAGGCTTCACTAAATAATGTCAATTCACATTCTATTTGCGAAAAATCCCCCCAAACAACACTTATTCGATTCTGTATAAAATATAAATGACTCTTCTCTGTTACGATACTCTTAAAAAGAGTCATATCAACTTTTTTATCTATATGTATAAATATATCATTGCGTTCATCATCAATCATAGATACCAGATTCTGTAATAAATCTGGACGACTGTGCGCCATTATAAGATATGCATGCTTCATAAAAGCTAAAAAACAAAGTTTTATTTACAAATTTTAAAGAACAATTAAAAGCTGTCCAATTTTTTATTCCATGACTGATAGATAGAATCCAAAGAAAAGTTTTTGCTCGTATCCATTGCATTAAGAGCCATATCATTTCTTACGTCATCTTGTTGCATAACAAAAGAAAGCCTGTCAGCCATCTGTTTGGCATCAAAGCCATCTTTATTAAAAGGTATGACAATGCCATTTTTGCCGTCTTCTACAATGTCATATACGGCAGAAAAACTGCCATACACGGCAGGTATCACACCACAACTCATACATTCAGGCAACACCAAAGGAAAACCTTCAAAGTCCGATGTAAGCATTAATATGGAAGCCCGCTTATAATATTCCACCGGATTCTGAAAACCTTCAAAAGAGACTCTTTGCAGATTCAATTCTTGTACATAGTTTTCCAAGAAACTTCTGTCTGGTCCGTCACCGATAATAGTTAAGCGCCAATCTGGATTTGAAGATGCCAACAGATTCCAAGTATCAATAACACGTTTTACTTTTTTTTGAATTAAATCCAACCGCCCCACAAAAACAATTTCCTTATTTTTCTTTTCTTGATTTAGTTTGAAGTCACCGCAATCAATAGTAATGGGATTTGTTTGAACGATTACCTTCTTTGCCGGATGAACCCCAATAAAATCTTCAAAAACATCGACATAGCTACGAGATAGAACCATATACAAATCACTGTGCTTATAATTCCATCTCATACTATAAGCAGTCACTGCCTCAACGGCACCTTTCAGAACATGTAAAAAAGTACTAGTAAATACATTTTGACATTTTTGAATCGCATTCTCCACAAATTGAATACGTCCATTTCTATTGGGTGCATTATGATAAACTGATATAAATTTCAAATTCATTCCCTTTGAAGCATTCAGTGCGGTTCTTAATAAGAAAGAAGGTAAGCCCCATTGATTGATAACAATATGAATTTGCTGCTCTTGCATCAGCGAACGCATAATTCTGACATTATTTTTGCTATAACCCAAATTATCCACAACACAAACACGCACTCGTTTATCAAGTCTGTCCTCTATAGAAGATTTTTTAGCAGGCTGAAAAACAAAAAGACTTACACCATATCCTTCGCTGACAAATTTATTTGCAAGGATGGCAGTTACCACTTCTAATCCTCCTATTTCAAGAGATTTTAAAAGGAATAATAAATTTTTTTTCATGAAAACGCTACATATAAGTTACATACCATTCGGCAAACTTTCTCAATCCCTCTCTAAGCGAGGTTTGTGGTTTGTATCCAAAATCCTTTTCCAAGGGAGAAACGTCTGCATAAGTCACCGGAACATCACCCGGTTGCATCGGAACCAGTTTCTTATGTGCTTCAAAGTCATAATCCTTTGGTAAGATTCCGGCAGCAAGAAGTTCTTCTTGCAGAATCGTCACAAAATCAAGCAAGCTCTCCGGCGTGTTGTTTCCGATGTTGTAAACCTTATAAGGCGGAATCGGCAGACCATCCTCTCCGGTTGCTTTTTCCGGAGCATGCTGCATGACTCTTACGATGCCTTCCACCACATCATCTATATAGGTAAAGTCACGCTTGCAATTACCATAGTTAAAAATCTCGATAGTCTTTCCCTCTCGCAATTTATTGGTAAAACCAAAATAAGCCATATCCGGACGACCGGCCGGACCGTAAACCGTAAAGAAGCGCAAACCCGTAGAAGGAATGTTATACAATTTGGAATAAGCATGCGCCATCAGCTCATTGCTTTTCTTCGTTGCTGCATACAAACTTACGGGATTGTCCACCTTATCCTCTGTGGAATAAGGGATTTGCTTGTTGGCACCATAAACGGACGACGAAGATGCATAAACCAAATGCTCCACTTCATAATGGCGGCAAGCCTCCAGAATATTATAGAAACCGATGATGTTGCTTTCGATATAAGCATCCGGATTGGTAATGGAATAGCGAACACCGGCTTGTGCTGCCAAGTTTACCACCACTGCCGGACGATATTTTTCAAAAGAAATCTCCATCAAATCCTTGTCCGCAATATTGCCTTTTATAAAAATCCAGTCCTTTCCCAATGCCTCTATTTCCTGTAATCTGCTATCCTTGATACGCACATCGTAATAGTCATTTACAGAATCAACACCTACTATTTTGATATCTTTTACCGAAGACAATAATCTTTTGACTAGATTAGCACCAATAAAGCCGGCAGCACCGGTCACCAAGACTGTCTTTCCTTCAAGAGTAACATTAAAATTCAACATAATCGTTTAGTCTCTTTTAATATTCAAAAAACAAATAATAGTTTGAAATACTAGTCATCAAAGGAATATACTTATCTACTATCAATAAAAAGATATTTAAAAGAAAACTATATATGACATACTAAAAACCGATCCAATCATTTGGAATTATATCATCTACAATTGAAATTGGAGTATTCATCCAACGTTTAGGATAACATATAAAATCCTTTGAAACACCTAATCGTGCTCCCCAATAACTAAATGTACTATTTGCAATAATAGCAGCTTTACATTGCGTCATCAAAAACATGTCTAAAGGGCTGTCTTCTCCTACATTCCAATCAATGTAAATAGAATACTCATTGAGAGCTAAATTCTGTTTGGCCCATTGAATATCATCAGAAAAACAAAAGAATCTTAGGTTAGGATTTCTACTATGAGCATACGCTATAGCTTGTTTATAATAATCTAGTGTGCAACATCCTTCAAATAAGCTTTTATATTGAGAACTTAAATAGTCACCTCTTCTTACGTGTATAAAAACCGAATAAGAAGACCGAATATCTTCAAGAGTTTTTTTATTCAAGAAAGACAAATTTTGCTCATTTATATTCCATTTTAACCAATCAGATGTATTTGGAATAAAGCGCTTGTTAAATTTAATCGGATAAAACAGTAAAGCATTTTCATGAACACAATCTCTTTGATCAAGGTCCAACAACGGTGTATTTGGTTGTATTTTTTTATAGAAATATAATAAAGCAGTCAATATATCAATCCACCAACTTCTTGGAGGCATATTTACATTAAACCACTTATTGATTTCCAAACCATAGTGTTCTGAAAGTTTCTTTTTATTATAAACACCATAAATTTTATGTTTTAGGAATTTTCTACGAACATATGTCTCTAAAAAGGCATACTCAAAAATCTGATTTCCTAAACCACCCATAAAAACTAATATCTTCATTTCGAATACTTGTTAAAAAGTAAAATGTAAATAAAATCAATACTAACCAAAGCAACAGCAGAATAAAACAGACAAAAACTTACAAAGAAGATTTCACTCCATTCATATTGTATTATTTTTTAGTATTTTTTTGTTTCAATTCATCAAATAAATCCATCCATTGCTTCATTACACATTGTCTTGAATACTTTGCAATTGTAGCAGAAATCCCTTTTTGCAAGTTCATTTTTTGTTCGTAGGGAAGATTTATATAATACAGTATTTTCTGAGCTAATTGATCAGCCTTTCTTTCCTTGACAAGAAAACCATTTTTTGTATCCTGAATCATATTGTTACATCCAGGTATATCAAAAGAGATACAAGGGAGTCCAACTGTCAAAGCTTCTAATACGACGAGAACGAATCCTTCATAAATAGAAGAATTTACAAGTAACGAGGCATTTTGATATACATTTTGTATATCTGTACTTAAGCCTTTAAGAATGGCTGATTTTTCTAAACCCATTTTTTTTATCTGAGAACGAATATTATCTTCTTCTGAACCTACACCATATAATTCCAAAGTCCAATCCGGTGCTGCTTTTGAAACTATACTCCATGCATTTATAAGCATTAAAGCATCTTTTTCATATTCAAATCGTCCAACGAAAACAACTTTCTTACTTAATAAAGAAGGAGATTTGTAGGACTCCAAACTAGTAAAATTCGGTATAACTTGAATATTAGGCAAAGTCCATTTTTTCCGGTCAAACTCCGTTAGAACTATAAATTTCTCATATTTCTTCAAAATAAAAGAACGTAGGGACCTAATTAAATACCTATGAAAGCTATTTTTATATAAAAATTTATCTATAGATTCCTGACCTATATAGGAAAAATGAATAACATAAACCTTTGGTATTTGTCTTTTTATCCAAGGTAACAAGAACGACATAGTTTTCATATTTTCATTAACAACTACATCCGGTTTTATTAGGTCTAATAAGTGTTTCGTTTTTCTTACTAATGAAATCAAATTAGATACTTTTGCAAAAAAAGAATCCATAGGTTCTATTCCCAAATTGTGAAGCGATATATTGGGGTTGATTTTAAAAAAGCTATCACACTTTTGAAAACATACAATATGAATAGTATAAAGAGGATCATCAGCTAAATAATTGATTTTATTTACAAGCATTCTTTGTATTCCCCCACTACTACTTAAATTATCTACAAAATATAATAGTATCATAACCTTCAATTTCTCTTAAAATACTTTTTTATTCTAAATGTCAATTCTGTTCCAAAGATTTTTCGAGACAAATTGAATATAAAACTACCACTCATCCAACTTGCATCAAAGTGGTGAATTGCTACTGTATTTTTAGTTATTGAAATCTCTCTTGTTTCAAAAGATTTGGGACAAAAATAATCAGGAGGATAAATCGTGATACCTTTGCATATTTGTATATCATCTATAGGTTTTAAACCATGATTCTTAAAAATAGAAGTAATCCTTTGAACAACAGTCATATAATTAACCGAACCATCGTGCATAAGGAAAGTAGATTGTTCATAATGATCCAATATTTCCTTATAAACTGGATGGAATTTGCATGATGCCAAACCTAAGCCACTTGCAATCCGTGGCCAAATTTCATTAGATTCTTTGATTTCACAAGCCATAAAATCTCCTTTCTCTAAGATGTGTTGCATAGGTCTGATTACCTCTACATCTGTATCAAAATAAATTCCACCATAATGATAAAGAATCCAAAATCGGGCATAATCACTGACAAATGCATATTTTTTAGATTGATACGCTTCCTGGGTGTATTGGCAGATATTCACATCAAAATTACTTTCGTTCCACTCTTTAATTTCGTAATCCGGGAGATATTTCCTCCACGATTCTATACATTTCTTAGCAAACTTGGGCAGAGGTTTTCCTCCAAACCAACAATAATGAATAATTTTAGGTATCATATAATTACTTGTTTGCAATTTGTAATTTATTATCTAGTGTTATTGAATGAGCAAAAAGAACAAAGATAAATAACGCAGGTATATTGGTTGCCATTGAATTATTTGTTGAACTAATCAGTAAAAAGCTAATAATAGGTACTGCAGCTTGGATAAGACAATATCTTGTAAAAATTTTCCTTAAACAAAATACAGTAAATATCACAAAAAACACAAGGGGAATCAATCCTAAATAGAAGATAAATATCACCCAGTAATTTTCTATAATATAAATCTCTGATTTGCGCATTACTAAATCAATGTTATTCAAGTCCATGCCCCATAACATATCATTTAAAGAAATATAGTTAAACATATCGAATAAAGATATTCTAACTGCAGCAGAACTTTCATCAAATAAAGACAATGAAATCAATCGTCCTCCCCATCCAATACTAATAAGATAAGAAATAACTATGAATACACCTAGCAAATATAATAAACACAGTAATCTATTTTTGCGAGAAGTATCTCTAGAAAATAATGTTTGAATTATGAGAAAGGTAATCATTACGCCCCAATACGCCATAGAACTTCTGGTATTATAACAAAGTATAGCTACAAACCCCAGAAAAAGCAAGAAAAACTTCTTTGTAAATGTTGTTTTTGCAATATAAAAAAAACTCATAAAAACAGTTACTATTAAGGCACCTTGTAAATAATGTCCATACATACTTACACTTCTAAATTCTGCACTCTGATAAGATGCCTCAACTATTAAATCAAGACCAGGCATGACTAAGAAACTATAACCTAACAAACGCTGTATAATCGCAAGAAACGTTTCTGTAAAGAAACAGATAATCAACAAATTAACAATCTTACTTTTAGGATAATCTATATTCCTAAGAATTACATAAAGCAACACAGGCCCTATAAATACATTAAACACAATTGCAAGATATAAGTTATGGTGCAATACAAAGCCTTTTACTAAAAAATAGACTACAGCATATGCCAAAAAGAGAATCTCACTTTTATTTAATTTAAGTTTCCCTTGTAAAAGGGAAATTAGGAATATAAATACAATAACAAAAAATCCTGGAGTTATATTCAAGTAAAATGAACTTAAATTCATCCCCAAATGCTTTAATCCCAATGTATATAAGATTGAATCTCCCAAAAATAATATCAACAGAATAGATATTGTAATTAATTTATTCATATTAATAACATTTATAAGTCCAATTACTTAATAGTAGCCTTATATAGAGATATAAAGAAAAAGGCATAACAGCTAAAGCCAATAACGGATAACTAGTTTTAGTGAAAAGACTTAATATATTCTTTTTCGCAATGAGCAAGGATAAAACTGTCATTTTCATATATCCAGCTTTTCGTCTTATACCTTTTACCCTTTTACACATATCGTTAAAAAACAGTATAAATCCATTTGGATTCATTCTTAATATTTTATTGATATTAACTGAATATCCATCATTCATATATTCGCAATGCATAATTTCCTTATTCACGAATATCATATCATAATGATCATCAATTTTATTGTATATATATGATTCACTAATAAATTTCTCATTTTCAAATAAAGGAAATTTAAAATTTTTAAGAATTACTGTTTTATACAATAATGCAGTTTCTCCTTCATAAGAATATTTATTATATAAATCCCAAAGCGTCGTTCTTTTTTCTTCAAACTTCAGATGATTATTACTGCTAATCTTTTCACCGCTTTTAAATATAGCTTTTCTTAGAATTAATCCAGAAAAACAATTTTCATATATATTGTGTTTAAAAATTTCTTGTATAAAAATCTGCACTGCATTATTTGTTAGATAATCATCAGAATCAACACAAATAAAGTAATCTGTATTACATAAGTCTACACCTTTATTGTGTGCTGCCATTTTTCCTTGGTTCTCTTGATAAGAATATATAATTTGAATTAAGCCTTGTTTTATCCAATCATCAACAATAGTTTTTGTATTATCTGTAGACCCATCATCAACAATTATCCATTCGAATCTTTTATCAGATTGATTTACTAAACTCTCATATAATTTATGAAGGCAATATCCTCGGTTATAAGTTGGTGTAAAGATTGATATTATTGGTTCCATTTTTTATATCTTATATATTTTTCAAGAGAAATATAAGGAATGAACAAGCTAGGTTTTCTCAAAAGTAAGGGCCACTGTCTTCGCAAAAGATTTCTAATTATGTTTTGGATAGACAATAATTCGACTTGAGAAAGTTTTTCTATACGACTGATTATATATAAAAAATTAAACAAACAGTCTTGTATGGTTTTATTTATATATTTTTTATTTTCCCTTGTTACAATCTTTTCCAAATATAAAGCGGCTGTCAATTGATCTACAGCTTTTTTATAATTGGGTTTAGAATTACATACTGATTTATCTTCATTATAATGGTAGTATAATATTTCTCTCAACCTTAGTATAGGTTTGTTGCAATGTTCGAAATATTCGTGAATAAAAACACGATCTTCAGACATACTTAAATCGGCTTTAAAACGAATAGAAAAAGTATTCAATAATTCTTTTGAAAAAACCCATCCCCAACAAGCAAAATGCCTTTCATCATTTTGGAGCAACATAAGACCTGAATTGTAGACCTTATCAACTAAACAAATAGTCTTATGCTCTTTACCATTACTAATGGTAGCAAAATTCCATAAAATGGTTTCAACTTTCTTTTCAATAATTTTTTCATATGAAATCTGCAATGCATCTTTGCTCACGGTATCATCCACATCAATAAAAATTATATACTTACCTTTTGCAGAATCTATACCTACATTTCTTGCCTTAGAAACTCCTTCGTTTTGTTTATTTATCAATGTTATATTAGAAAATTTTACAGAATACTGTAAACATAACTCAGAGCTATTATCAATACTTCCATCGTTTACAAGAATAACCTCATAAGAGGTAAATGTTTGATTTAATATACTCTCTAAACATCTATGAATATATTCTTGACCATTATAAATAGGAATAATAATTGAAAAAAAATATTCTTCATTCATAAATTGTATTGTTGTACACCCTTATACTATTATTACTTAAACATCTGCATCACCTTATATATAATAGGTGCCATATCATAATACTTGTATTCTGCCAAGCGACCGCCGAAGATAACATTTTCTTCCTGGTCAGCCAAAGCCTGATACTGCTTGTGCAGTGCCTCGTTCTTAGCATCATTAATCGGATAATAAGGTTCCATTCCCGGCTTCCACTCGGTAGAATATTCCTTGGAAATAACGGTCTTAGGCAGTTTATAGACAGCATCTCCAAAATGCTCAAAGTGTTTGTGCTCAATCACACGGGTATAAGGGGTTTCCTTATCGGTATAATTAACCACGGCATTACCTTGGTAATTGGCTGTGTCGTACGTTTCTTCCTCAAAACGTACGGTACGGTATTCCAGTTTTCCAAAACGATAGTCGTAGAACTCGTCTATCTTTCCGGTAAAGACAATCTTTTCTGCCTTTTCGGTCCATGCGGCACGGTCGGCAAAGAAGTCCACATCGGTACAGCAATCAATGCCTTCCAACAGGGCTTCAATCAGTTTGTTGTAGCCGCCCTCAGGAATGCCTTGATAAGAATCGTTGAAGTAATTATTGTCATAAACAAAGCGCACCGGCAATCGTTTGATGATAAAAGGAGGCAAGTCGGTGCAGGCACGTCCCCATTGCTTTTCGGTGTATTCCTTGATGAGGGTTTTATAGATATCTTCTCCAATCAGCATAATGGCTTGCTCTTCCAAGTTGGTAGGCTCGGATTTTCCCTGTGCCTGCATTTTCTCCTGGGCTGCAGCTTTCTGGCGGGCAATCATGTCCTTGGCTTCTTCGGGTGTGGTTACCCCCCACATCTGATAGAAAGTATTCATGTTGAAAGGCAGATTATAGAGTTTGCCTTTGTAGTTGGCCACCGGCGAGTTGGTATAGCGGTTGAACGGCACCAGGGAATTTACAAAATCCCATACAGCTTTATTGGAAGTATGGAAGATATGTGCTCCGTATTTGTGTACGTTGATGCCGTGCTGCTCCTCGCAATAGATATTACCGCCCAAATGGCTTCTTTTTTCTATCACCAGACACTTCTTTCCTGCCTGTTTGGCAAAATAGGCAAAGGTGGCTCCAAACAAGCCGGAGCCTACTATCAGATAATCGTATTCTTTCATAAGAGTTCTTTTTTAATTGTTATTCTGATGCGTGCTGCAATTGTTCTGCCAATGCGCGCGCTTCCAGAATATTGTCTTCGATAGAGCAGTAAGTCCAACTGCCGTATCTGCCGATGGAGTAAATGTCTGCATCAGCCAAGAGTTGTTTGAACCGGGATACTTCCGACAAGGAAGTATCATTTATGTGTACGTATGCCGGATCCATGATGATGCTTTCATAATCTGTCAGCACCTGATCCTCGGCAATAATACCGGCTTGCTTTAAGTCTGCCAACACCCTGCCCAAGTATTCATTCGGATGAATGGCATCGTGTTTCGAGAATCCGAGTTCTACATACAAGGACATGCGGTCGCTGTTTAGGATGTTGTCGTAGAATCCCACCCGATAGAAACAGAATTCTTTGTGTGGAAAATATATCCAATGGGTCTTTTTATTGATACCCTTTTTGTTGAAACCCAGGTTGAATACCAACACCTTGTTCCAGGAAAAAGTATCCGCTTCGTAAGGGATTTGACACAAATCCAGCAGTTTCGGGAAAGGTACCGTAGAAATCAGGCGGTCGTAACGGATGCTTGTTCCGTCAGACAAGTGTGCCGTGTGCGCCTTTCTGTCTATCGCCACGATTTCTGTATTCAGACGAATGCTGTCTTCCGGAATATCCCGGGCTAAGGCATGAATGTATTCAATGGCGCCTCCCTTGGGATAGGTAAAGGTTTCGTTGTAGGAATGGTTTTCCTGTCCCTTGAAATTCAAAACGATTTCTTCCTTTTCGGCATAGGGAAAGAAGCGGCCCATGGCATCCTTGTCCAGGGTATTCAGGTCGCAAGCATAGAGTTTTTCGTTATAAGGTATCAAAAACTTCTCGGCAATCGACCGACCGAATTTTTGGTAAAGCATTTCCTTGAAATTGCGTACTTCTCCGTTGCGGCTTGCAAAGAGGTCATACAGGCAGTCTATCAATTCGTCCTTCTCCAGCTGATGGATGTTCTTTTGGAAAGGGTATTCAATCAGCTTTCCCTTATAGAAGATTTTGGTATCTTTGAGCACGGACACCAATTCGGATTGCGGTATGTTTTGGGTGACCAGTTCCTTGATGTCCGGATGACGGAAATGAAAAAAATGTCCGGAATAGTCCCACACAAAGCCGTTGCGTTTGGTGGTTTTGCAATAGCCTCCCACCGAACGGTCCTTTTCCAGAATGACACAGGGTTCCGAAGAAAAGCGGGCAAAGCTCAAACCGGTCACACCGGCTCCCAATATAAGATTCATAGTTTATACGTTTTTAAGGATGATACCATCTTGCTTTAAGCCTACTTTCAGGCTTTCGTATGCCGGTGGAATATTTTTATAGTGATACTTAAAGAAAAAAGACAGCGACATTCTGAGTCGGTGTTTCCAGTCGGCAAAAGCTTCTTTTCTTGTTTTGGGCTTATGCAGTTCATCCAGCCCGTCGTAATAACAGTCCAGATGTTTGTAGGTGCAATACAAGCCCAGCAGCAATTCACCCATATAACCCAGGCTGCGGTTCAGGCGGCTGTAGTTATAAGGTTTGATGCGCTGCTCCACAGCTCCGAGCACATCGAACAGGAAAGCGCAATAGTCGTCATAAACTTCCTTTTTGGCAATGAGCATGTTACAGGGAATCCATTTATTGGAATTATAGAAATAGGCTACAACTGCTTGACGGATATCGGGATAAAGCTCCAAAAGGGTATCCAAAAGAATGTAATAGTCTTCCAAAGACACCAGTTCGGTGAATATCTCTAAATTGCTCTTTCCCTGAATTACGGGCTCAACCACAATGATGTCTTTTTGGCGGAGCGTCTTTTCGATAAAATCCGACGAATTTGCTTTCTGGAAATAGCGACGGTAATGGCACAATCCCTTGATGGGCGTGTCCTTCAGATTCTTCCATCCCCAATAGAGAGCGGTGAGTTCGTTGTATTGTTTGTTTTTGCTGCTGATGTGGTCGCCCGTATCATCCTTCAGAAAGCCCAGGTCCTGGTCGGTCAGTGCCTTTCCAACCTGAATGGGTTGGTAAGGGGCTTCTTGGCGGATGCAGTTGTCCGGCTTGTGGCAGCAAACTAATATCGTTGGTTTCTGATTCATAATTATTCTGTTTTTACTTGGCGTGCAGCAGCTGATGATACCAGCGCAGAGCAGAGCAGGCCATGCGACTCAGGTATTTATGTTGGCGCCAATGACGAATGAATTTATAGGAAAGGCTTTCCAAAGTGCTGTTTCCCAACTGCTCATAAATTGCCGGATGGTTCTGTTTCAGCCGGGCATCGAAGGCAGACAATTGGCTGATTTGCTCTTTACTGCCGTAGGTCAGGATGGTTTTGTACACATTGGTCAGGGTTTCCATAACGAAGCGGTTGAGATAAATCATATTGCCCGGACGCTCCGTTTTGATTTTTGCCAATATATTCTGATACACCACCAAGAGCTGGTGCGCTCTTAAAGCATAGGTCTTTGCATTCATGGTCTGCCCTTCCCTCCCCAGGAAGTACTTATAAATGCAGCAGTCCAGGGAGATGAACGAACGCACACGCAACAACGGGATGCACATCCACTCATTGTCTGTGTACGACACCCCCTCGGTCTGGTGATAATTCAAGTCTTGAAAGAGGGCTCGCTTATAGGTAATGGCGGGCATAAACAGCAGGTCTCCCCGATAGTCGTCCAGCTTCATTTCTTTTTCGGCTTCGATGGGATAGGTTTTTACCGTCAGGACCTGGTCTTGCTCGTCCACAGTTTTGTATTGGGTCACCACCATATCGATGTCCAAAGTGGCAAGATGCTGCAGGAAGGTCTGAAAGCCGGCGTTGTCGTATGAATCGTCCGAATCCAGCACACGTACATATTTTCCGGTAGCCACTTGCATGCCGGCATTGATGCAGGAACCGTAATTGCCGTTTTCTTTGTCGATAACGTAAAAGGTTTCCGGATAGCGTTCTGCATAGCGGTGGGCTATTTCCGAACTGCTGTCTTTCGAACCGTCGTTCACCACGAGGATTTCGAGCAGCTGCATCCAGGTGTCCGGCAGAATCAGCGAATCCAAGCATTTGGCCAGATACGCTTCCATGTTATAGGTCGGTATGATGATTGTAAGTAGTTTTTCCATAAGTTTATAACAGATATCCTATCAATTTATATTGTGTGTAGCGATGTTGCAACAGGGCTTCTTGCATTTCCTGAACCACATAATCGGTTGTACGGACTTTCTTCTTGGGAAAATAGTGCTCCAACAAATGGGCATGAATCCGAAAAGCAGCCTGATCTACTGCCGGGTTGTGCAGACTCTGCAACCGACTTTGGTTGGTACGGAATTCCAGAAACTGCTGTTCGTAGAACGTGTCGTTCCGGGTGTATCTCATTTGGCAGGCATCTTGGAGCAGGCTTTCGGTAATGTAGAGGGTATCCAGTGTTTTGTTCTTTCCCCTGCTGCGCCGGGTGATGCCGGCCGGGTGGATGCGGTATTCGTAAACCACCCGGCTGATGCTGACACAGGTCTTGGCCTGCGGAAACAGCAGGTAGCTGCAAATGGAGTCTTCAAACCAATAGTGCTCGGGAAAATGCACGCGGGCAAACAGTTCTGCCCGGAACAGCTTGCCCCAAGTATAACCCAAAAGGGTTTTGTCTTCATAGGCATTCCCGGAATGAGGTAGGATATATTCTGTCCCAACCTTCCCTGCAGCATTCAGGGTGCGGTAAGATCCCTGCACCACATCGGCCTCATATTGTTCTGCCGCTTGCATCAGTGCTTCAATGGCTCCTTCGGGGAATCGGTCATCGGAATCGAGGAAGGTGACATACCGTCCCGTGATGTTTTCCAAGGCCCGGTTGCGTGCTCCCGAAAAGCCCCGGTTTTCCTGGTCGATAATCTCCACAGCCGGATGCGACTCATAGCGCCGAAGCAAGTCACGCGAACGGTCTTTACTGCCATCGTTGACCAAAGTGACCCGATAGGTATATCGGGTTTGTTGCCGCAACACGGAGTCAACGCAGGCTTCTATATAAGCCTCAACCTGATAGACCGGTACAATGATTTGCAAATCCACTTGCGGACTCAACCGGTTATGGGTCAAGGCGGAGCTGTGCACGTCCGCATGGAAGTCTGCCAGAATGCAATGTGCCTGACGCACACTTTCTGCACTGTAGGGAGCTACCGGCTGCTTGTTGCGGATAGCATAGAGCAGCGCCTTACAAGTGCGGTAGGTTATTTGATTCAGGCGAAATCGTTTTAACGCCCGAAAGAGAAGTTGCCACATTTATTTAATATAGATTGTGCCTTACTGAAAAGGACACGACGTTCGTTTTGGGTACACCCTAAATACAGGGTGCTCAGGGTGGTACTGATCAGGCAGATGCTGCCAATCAGAAAAAAGCTGCCCCAATTTTGCTCCGGAAAACTGATTCGGATTACGATAGGCAAAACAGGTGCTGTCAACGTGACTACCAAAATGGGCAGCAGGACTTGTCGGGCATAAACGCCCAAGGACAACCGAATCAGAGGCAGCACAATGCGTAGACGGGCATATTGTGTCAAGGCTTCAATCACAAAATGAACCACAAAAATGCTCTCTGCCGGCAAATGGAATACTTTGAGCAGCAGATAGGCTATGGGGACTATGGTGAGCAGCATGCTGCCTTCTACCAACTGGAATTTTTTCAGTCTGCCGGTTGCATGCACCGAAACGATGATGGGATTGGACAGAGTAAACAACACACTTGTTACTAAAATCAATTGCAAAAAGGAAACAGTATGCTCGGGTACCATGCCCAACCAGAGATGCAGGACAAACTCTGCCACCAGTATCAAAGGAAGAACCAGTAGAAAGAGAATGTAAAAGGAAAACTTAGAACTTTTTATCAATAGGCGATGCATATTATCTAAGTCACCAGCAGCATAACTCTTGGTGAGCTGCGGATTCAAAGCCATCTGAAAATTGGTACAAAACTGCATGCATACATTCTGTACTTGTACGGCTATGCCGCGGGCTGCATTGACTGCAGGACCAAAAAACAGATTGAGCAAAATGTTCAAGCCTTGTGTATAACCAATGACAGCCAAGTTGCCATTCATTGTCCATCCGGCAAAAACAAAAATTTCTCGAAACAGATGGCGGTCATACTGTGGCCGACTATGTACCTCATCAAAATGACGTAAACAATAAGAACGGTAGAGTAGCCAATCAAATAACTGAATTCCAAAAAATAATAAAGAATAGACTATTAACTTATCATAAGATGTAACCAATAACAAATAAACAATAAGCAATTTTAGAACAGCATCCAAAATACTTATATACGCAAAAGCAGACATACGCTCATGTGCAATAATAGTAGCATTATAAGGTACATTCAAAATAGTCAATACAGAAGAAAGAATCGAAAACTGATAAACCCACAAAGCCGCCTCAGTACGTTCGGAAGGAATTTGTAATTGCGTAGTTACGAACCAAAGACCAATTGTTTCGGCAAGAATCAATACAACCACTGCTAAAACAATATGAATACTCAGTATATTTGCAAATATCTTTTTTGTTTCAGCCCTATCCTGCTTGCCAATACTATAAGTAATAAAACGAGAAGAAGCACCTCCCAATGAGCCATGCAAGAATCCTAGCAAAGTGATTACTCCTCCCACAACATTATAAATACCAAAGTCAACAACACCAAGCGTATTTAAAACAACACGTGAAGTAAAAAGACTAATAGACATTGTAAAGAGCATCCTAAAAAACAGTAATAAAGTGTTTTTTGCAATGCGTTTGTCTTTTGCCGAATGGTTTTCCATTTATATATTTGTATATTTATGATTTTTATTATTATACGGCTTCGCCGCTATCAGTCACAATGCGTAACCGATAGAACAAAGGCTTTTTTATTCATTAATCTGCAAATATAAGAAGAATAGAGGACTTTCTGAAATATAAAATCTTAAAACTAAACAGACAAGAACAAAAGGATACAAAAAAGCCGGCAGTTTCGGAGCTGCCGGCTTTTTTTCTTATTTTTTCCAATCGGATTATTTCGAAGTTTTTTTCTTCTTCTTTTTATCTGCATCTTCGTAGCCATAGCCATAGCCGTAGCCATAACCGGACTTTCCGTAGCCGTAACCGTATTTCTTACCGTAGCCGTATGCATAACTGTGCTTGCGCTGGCTCAAGTCGATACCGTTCAGCACGGTAGCCACTTTCGGGAACTGGGCATCATCGCGCAAGGTGTTGATAAACTCGAAGCCTGCCTTCGGCGTTACATCGGCACGACATACGTATACGCAGACATCGGCAACACGGGATATCAGGGCACTGTCTGTCACCATTCCAATCGGAGCTGTATCCAAAATGATGTAGTCATACCGGGCTTTCAGCTGTTCGATGGCATCCGGCAAGGCTTGCGAAGAAACCAATTCAGTGGGATTGGGCGGAATCGGACCTCCGGGAAGTATATCCAAATTGGGAGAAATGTCCGACTGCTGTACCATATCCAACAGACGAACGCCCTCGGGATTGCTCAAATAAGAAGTAATACCGTCGGCACGACGTGACAGATGGAACACCTTATTCAAACCGGGTTTGCGGATATCCATACCCACAATCAGGACTTTCTTGCCCATCAAAGCCAGGCTGACGGCCGTATTTCCCGCTACAAAAGATTTTCCCTCGCCGGGCTGGGTGGAAGAAAACATCACCACCTTATGATCGCCTTGCAGCAAGAACAGCAAATTGGTACGCAAGGAGCGGAACACCTCTTCCATTACGCCGTTTTGATTCTCGCGAACCACAATGGCACCCCCCGTTGTCGGCTTGTCGCTGATGGGCAATTCTGCCAAGACAGGCACATCGGTAATGCTGCGGATATCGTCCACATTCTCAATTTTATACTTCAAGAGTTCGCGCAGATAGATAATAGCAAAAGGCACACCCAAGCCCAAAATCAAGGCAATCAGCATAATCACCTTCTTTCTTGGGGCCACCGGATAGCTGCCTGCCAGCGCTTCTTCCACAATACGGCTGTTGCTGGCCGTAGAGGCCAGGGTAATGGCATTTTCTTCTCGCTTCTGCAACAAGATGGTATACAGGGTGGCTTTAATCTCACGCTGGCGCGAAATGCTGATTAACTCCTTTTCCTGCTGCGGCGTGCTGCTGATGCGGCTCTCAAACTTGCGTGCCTGCTCGTCCAGCTGTCGCTTGGTAATCTGCAAACCTTCGAGCACACTGGACACAGTGGTGCGCACATTGCGGCGTGTTGCCTCGATGCTGACATCCAAATTAGCGATGGCAGGGTTTTCCTCGGAAGAAGTACGCAACAAACGCTTGCGTTCCACAATCTGCGCATTGTAGGCATTAATCACATCCGTCAAGGTTCGATCCTCCAGGCCGACATTACTTGGAATCACATCATCTCCGAATTTCGGGTTGTTTATATAATCCCGCAGAAACTCTACCAGGCGAATCTGGGTTTCGTTGCTGACCCGGGCTTTATTGTATTCCGAGTTTTCTTTCAAGGCAATTTCCGCATCGCTGGACAGATTGGTCAAGCCGGAACGCTGCTTAAAGTCGGCCAATTCATTTTCTGTCGAGCCCAATTCCTGACCAATCAATTCGATTCGTTTATCAATAAACTCACCGGTTTTCTCAGCAATTTCGTTTTTCTCGTCGTTGGCATCCTTATTATACAAATCCACCAGCGTATTGATAAAATCTACGGCACGTGCCTTGCTTGTAGCTTTCATGCTGATTTGCGCAATAGTTGTGGTCTTCGAGGTCGGCTCTATGGAAATACCCTTCCGATAACTAATCGCCACAGCCGTAGGCGGCAATACCGAAGCCACAAAGTTTTTGGGCATGTCTTCCAAAAATGCCTTTGGGGCATCTTTCAAATTCGGATTTTCAGAAACAGTCAACACGCCGACTGGAGTATTGATAACCTGCGGCAATTTAGTAATAGTAGCCTCCTGTTTCTGCTCTTCGCCCTCTTGATAATACTTCAAGGCAACCTTCCACTGTCCAGCCTTCTCCTGTTTCTCAAATTTCAAGAAGATACCTCCCGGCAATTTGTCTGCCTCTTCGGGTGTCATATAGACATTCAGTGGAGCGGTTTTGTAAAGTTCCCGCGTATAAGAGAAGGTACGCGGCTCGGTATAGGTGATATACAGATTTTTCGCAATGACCACCTTTTTCATCAAGGTGCGCGAATTCAGGATTTCCACCTCGTTATCAAAATTATTGGTCATGGAAATCATACCCATGCCACTCAAAGACGACAGAGGCGTTTGGGCACCGAAACCACGCTTATTGTCCTCCTTTATCAATACGGAAGAGCTGATTTGGTACACCGGAGTACTCTTACGGACATAAAAATAGCCCAGAGCCAAAAATAGGATAACACTGGCTACAAACCAGGGCCAATAGATTAAATATTTAAACAGGAGGGCATAGAGATTTACTTTTTCTTCTGCCTTCTCCTGCGTCTTAGCTGTCAAAAAATCTTCTGCCATAATATTATACGGGATAAGCTATTGGATTATTATTT